>Ga0208336_1000128_pt1 | contig 30228 bp, 31 predicted proteins | sample DeeseametaMP0372_FD_184212 | JGI IMG/M metagenome (GOLD analysis project Ga0208336, IMG submission 184212) | Marine microbial communities from the Deep Atlantic Ocean - MP0372 (SPAdes) | ecosystem: Environmental > Aquatic > Marine > Oceanic | place: East of Porto Seguro, South Atlantic Ocean...
TCATTTGTTGTTTTTTGACCTAGATGATTTGTTAGTTCAAAATCACCACCAATTTGTATATGAGATTTGTTATTATGATTTTTGTAAAAAAATAAAAGAACTAAAGTTAAACTAAAGACAACTAATAAAATTATTTTTTTTTTTAAAAACATTCCATCTCTGCTTCAGCTAGTATATTTTGCATATTGGAAGTAATTTCCATTGCATTTGGTGTATTTTTGAACAATAAACTTTTTTCGCCATAAATTTGTCTTAAGCTCATTATAGTTTCTGCTTGCACGTATTCTTCATATGTCATTTGTTCATCAATATAATCAATACTACACGAACACTTTACTATATAAGCTTGCGTATCCTCATTTCCTTGCATACATGCAAAAACATATTCAACTTTTTCATTTGTTGGTATATTTTTAGTTTTGATTTCTAAATCAGAAGAATCTTCATTTTTTTTTTCTTTACAACTTACAATAAAAAAAATTAAAAAAATAATAAAATAATTATAAATGGTTTTAATCATAATAAAAAAAAAAATAAACTAATTTAAAATCTTTTCAAATGTTAAAGTTTCTTTTATTAGTGGCTTTGACCCATTTTCTGAAGGTATTATTGTAGACATTTCGTATATCATTCCAGGAACTTCCTCACAAATAGTTATATAATATTTTTTTTTAGCGTATTTTTTAAACTTTTTTGAATCAAAATCTTGTTCATACGGAGTAAGTTCAATAGTTTGTCCATCAACTTTTTTTTCATTGATATCACATTTTGCAGGTGTGATTTTAAATTTATATGGATCACTCATAGCCCAAGTTATTCTTTTTCTAAAATATATCCAACTTCCTCCTGTTAAACGTTGCATAAGTTGAATGTCATGTTCCCAAAATGCATGAAAAATTGGATTATTTTTTTTATAATTTGCTGATTTTATATCCTCTTTATTATAAGCACTAAAAAAGTCAAATTGTATATTATGAACACCTTTGCCATCCTTTTCAGGAACTATCATTACAACTCTATCATTAAATCCAGGTTCTAGAGATCCTGTTTTTCTAAAAATATATTTAATTTTTGTTGGTGTTTTTAAGTTAGAAAGATGATTTTTAGATACTAATAGTTTGTGGGCTTCCGTTAATTCTTCGCTTTTAATTAAATTGCTTTTAAAAAAAGAAAAAAAAATAACAATGTATAGGAATATTTTAAACTTGCTTAAAAAAATCATTATTATATTTAATATAAAATTTGATTAAATATGTAAGAAAATAAAATAAAAAAAAATTTATTCAATAGTAGAATTTTTTTAAATGATAAAAGAAAAAACATACTTAGTACTTATTAAAAATTTAATATTAAAAGCATATGTTGGAATTTATCCAAAAGAGAAAATTAGAAAACAAAAAGTGCGTTTTAATATATCTATAAGTGCATTAGATAACATAAAAACAAAAAATGATATATCAGAATTTGTTTCTTATGAAGATGTTATCAAAAATGTTAAATACGTTATCAATAGAGACCATATTCCATTAGTAGAGAATTTAGCTGATAAAATTGCAAATAAGTGTTTGAAAGATAGAAGAATATTAAAAATAGAAATAATGGTTGAAAAGCTGGAACCATTTAAGGAAGCTGAAAGTGTTGGTATTAAAATTATTCGAATGAATAGATAGATAATGATTGATAATTCAAAAAATAATAAAAGATTGGGTTGGGTTATAACTGGTTCAGGACATTTTTTTGAAGAATGTCTAGACATAATGTCCAAGTTAGGAGAATTCGATTTATTTGTAAGTAAGGCTGCGGAAGAAGTTATAAGAATGTATAGAAAGAAAAATGCAAACTTTCCAAAAGATACAAGAATTTTTAAAGATACAACTGCTAGTTCGGCACCAGTAGGTTTTTTTTATAAAGATATGTATCACACGTTAGTTGTTGCTCCAGCAACATCAAATTCAATTGCTAAATTTGTAGCAGGTATTTCAGATAATTTAGCAACAAATATTTTTGCTCAAGCAGGTAAATGCAAAGTGCCTTGTATAGTCTTAGCATGTGATACGGAACCTGAGCATGACACTAAAGCTCCAAGTAAAATGGTCAAAGTATTTCCTAGAAAAATTGATTTACAAAATACTGAGAAATTAAAATCATTTGAACTAACAACAGTTGTAAGTAGCGTTAATGATTTAAAAAAAGTTCTTAAAAAAATTTAAATGTATAAAGAAGTAATATTATTTTTAACTGGAAAATTAGCAGAAAAACAGCTTACGAAAATTTTAGAAAATATGTCTATTCCATCACCATGTAAGAAACCACCTGAGTGGAATTATAGAGTTAAACAATTAGGACTTTCTGTTGCAGCTTTAATGACTGGAGATTTAATACTGAGACGATTAAAAAATTTAAAAGAAATAAATAAAGTTATTTTACCTGGAAGAGTAAGAGTAGATATAGATAAATTATCTAATAGTTATGGAATTCCTTTTGAAAGAGGGCCTGAAGAATTACGAGATATTCCAGAATTTTTTGGTAGATCAGAAAAAAAGAAGAAGTTAACTAAGTATAATATTAAAATTTTTGCCGAAATTGTTGATGCCCCTAATATGACAGTTGATAAAATTATTAAGAAAGCTTTAAAATATAAAAAAGAAGGCGCTAACATAATTGATCTTGGTTGTTTACCAGATACAGAATTCAAACATTTAGAAAAATCAGTAAAAGCTCTAAAAAAATTGAAATTAAAAGTATCAGTTGATTCAGCTAATATAAGTGAATTGTTAAGAGGTGGCAAGGCGGGAGCAGATTATATTTTAAGTTTAAATGAAAAAAATTTGTATATTGCTGATAAAATTGATTCAATACCAGTTCTTATACCTGCAAAATCTGGTGATCTAAAAAGTTTATTTAGAGCTATAGAATTATTTAAAAAGAAAAAAAAACCTTTTCTTGCTGATAGTGTTTTAGATCCAATAAATTATGGTTTTACCGAATCTATTCATAGGTATCGTGCTTTAAGAAAAAAATATCCTAAAATAGAAATATTAATGGGGACTGGAAATGTGACAGAACTTACAGACGCTGATACATCAGGAATGAACGCTTTATTAATTGGAATAGCCTCAGAACTAAATATAAACAACGTTTTAGTTGTTCAAGTTAGCGACCATGCTTTAAAGGTTGTGGAAGAAACTGATTTGGCTAGAAAAATTATGTATGAATCAAAAAAAGATAATTCGTTACCAGTTGGATATGACTCTGGTTTAATATCATTACACGAGAAAAAACCATTTGTTACTGGAAATGAAATCAAAGAAACATCTAAAATGATAAAAGATTTAAATTTTAGAATTCAAGTAAGTGATAAAGGAGTGCATTTGTATAATAGAGACGGACATTATATAGAACAAGACCCTTTTGCTTTTTTCCCAAAAATAAAATTAGAAGAAGATGGAGGGCATGCCTTCTATATCGGCGTAGAAACAGCAAGGGCTCAAACAGCTTGGGAATTAGGTAAAAAATATGTCCAAGATGAAGAATTAAACTGGGGATGTGCTAGTAGAATAAAAAAATTTATTGATTTAACAAAATTTAAAGAGCCAGGAACAACTATGGATGCAAGGCAAAAAATGAAACATGATTTAAGGAAGAAAAAAAGAAAGTAAATTTTTAAAAAATGATAAGAGAGTCAATAGTAATAACTACTGATTTAAAAAATAAACCACATGTTGTGCCAATGGGCATTACTTTTAACAAAAGTAAACTAGTTATTTCGCCATATATTCCATCTAAAACCTATTTAAATTTAAAAGAAAATCCATATGCGGTAATTAATTTTACAGATGATGTAAATATTTTTGTGGATGCTTTATTGGGAAAAAAGAATTTTGAAATCAAACCAACAAAAAAAATTAAAAGTTTTTATTTGAAAAATACTCTTTCATATCTTGAAATAAAAGTGATCAAATCTTATAAAAATAAAATTAGACCAAAGTTTGAATGTAAAATTTTGAAAAAAACTGCATTAAAATCTTTTAAAGGTTTTAACAGAGCTCAATCCTCTATTATTGAAGCTGCTATTTTAGTTAGTAGAATAAAGATTATTCCAATGAAAAAAATAAAAAAAGAGATTAATTACTTGAAAATCGCAATAGATAAAACTGCAGGAAAAAATGAAAAAATTGCGTGGAAAAAGTTAATTAAAAGAATTAATAATAAAAATGTCTAATTTTTGTAGAACAAAAATTTTAGCTAGCATTAAATCATTAAATGAAATAGGTTTAGTTTTAAAAAAGGGTGTCGATATTATTGATTTCAAAGATCCATCAGTAGGATCACTTGGCGCTTTATCAATAAAACAAATTAGTTTTTTTTTGAAATCTATTCCTTCTAATCAACTAACAAGTGCAACTATTGGAGATATTAAAGATATAAAAATAATAAAACAAAAAGTAATTAAGTTATCTAAAACCAGTATTGACTTTATAAAAATAGGTTTTTTTTTTGATGAAAAAAAAATTAAATTATTAAAAAATCTAAAGAAATTAGTAAAAAATAAAAAAATAATAGCAGTATTATTTGCTGATAATAAACCTAATGTTAATTTGATTAGAGAAATAAAAAAAATTCAATTTGATGGAATATTAATAGATACAAAAAATAAAAAAAACAGTAATTTGAGAAATTATTTAAGTATGAAAAAATTAAAAAATTTTATTAAAGTTTCAAGAAAAGAAAATTTAAGTATTGGGCTGGCTGGTTCATTAAATATCAAAGATATTGATCCTTTAATTAAATTGAAACCAGATTATCTCGGCTTTAGAGGAGCATTGTGTATGGCAAAAAAAAGAAAAGATAATATTAGCGAGATTTTGTTAGATAGAATTATATCTAGATTTAGATTTTTTTCTTTCCAAAAAACTATTTAATATTATAGCTGCTGAAACAGCTGCTTCGCAATTAATAGCATTACTTTTTTTTATATGATTTATTTTAGAATAAAAAGAAAAGTAATTTTTTCTTTTAAAAATATTTTTTAATAGAAATTCTCCTACCCCGGCTCCGATAATTGGAATTTCTTTTGAAAAGTTTCTTTTTTTTATTTTATTAATACTTTTCTTTAAAATTTTTTTTTGTTTTTTTTCTATTTGAGAAGCAGTTTCTTTCCATTTTAAGAAATGAGTTTTTTTATAATCTTTTCCAAATATTCTTGCAATTCTTCTTGCACTATCATGCTTATTTTTACTTTTATTATCTTGTGTAGGTGATAAATCAAATTTTATTGGTATTTTATTAAGAACTCTGTAAACATCACTTAAATTAGCAAAATTTTCATATATTAAATTTTTTTTCCTTTCTACAGCATGTATTGGTGATCTTAAAACTCCTAAATATATTAATTCATTAGATCCAAGCCTTTGATGATCATTGCTACCTTTAGAAATTATTTTTTGATTTTTTATTGGAATAATATCCGTTGTTGTTGATCCTACATCAACCAAAATACAATTAGGAAAAAAATTAGAAATACAATTTGCTGTAGCATGCCAATTCATAGAATTTAAAACAGAAGTATTTTTTAAAGCTATTTCTTTTCTTATAAAACTTTTTTTACTATAAAAAAAAATTTTTTTATCTCCTAAAATTTTAGAAGATAAATTAATAATATATTTTACCCCATCTGATCTTTCTAAAAAAATATCAGAAAGCTCCGCCGACATGGTTATTGCATGATAGTTACATTTTCCAAGTTTTTTCTTTATTAATTTAATTGATTTTTTTAGGTTATTTGTATTTTTCCATATAGGGCTATATATTTGTTTAGTTTCTGATTCTTTTTTTTTAAAATCTATTTTAGCTGCCTTTATGTGAGCACCACCAATATCCCAACCAATAATTTTCATTGCTAATAATTTATCATAATGTATTTAGAATTTTTTTTGCAACATTAATTTTTAAATTCTTACTTATATTTTGATAAGAAGTTGTAATTCTAGGATTTATATCTATAAAAAATATTTTTTTTTTAAAAATTATAAAATCAATACCATAAAAACTATTTAAACCAGGAAGTTTTTTAGAAATAATATTTATATTTTTTTTTATCTTATCTTCATAAGGTACTTTCTTTATAAACTCTGTTCCTTTAAATATTATTTTTTTTTTATTATAAAAAATTTTCTGTTTATTAAAATTTAAAATCAAAGCTTTATTCTTTAGTGAAAGAATATTTGCGCTATAACTAACCCCTTTAATCAGAGGTTGAGTAACAAAATTTTTATTTAAAGTTAAAAAATTAAGTAAATATTTTTTATTACTAAAAATATAATTTTTTTCACTTCCAGCTCCATCATCAGGTTTTACGACCCATTTTTTAGAAATTTTAAAATTAATTCTTTTTTTATCAAATGTTTGTAAAGTTGGGATAGAATTTTTTTGAAAAAATTTATATGTCTTATATTTACTACTAGTCTTTTTTATTGCATTAATTTTATTTGATAACATTTTTTTTTTAAATCTATTTAATTTGATTAATTCTATTAATTTACCTTCAGTTTCTGGGGCTATTGGGAAAAAATAATCTACTTTTTTTATTAGAATACTCCATTTTTTTAAGGGAGTTTTTTTTATATAAAAACATTCTACATTTTTTAGTTTTTTTAATTTTTTAAATCTATAATCCCAAGTATAAATTATTTTTAGATTTGGTATTTTATTGAAATCATTTAATAAAGATTTTACAATTGACCTTGCTTGTATAAATAATTTTTTAGAAATTTTTTTATTAATATAACCACCACCTGTAACGTATTCACATATAAATATTGTTTTCATTATGGAATTAATACCTGCAATTGATTTGCTAAATAATATTGTAGTAAAGGCTTTTTCAGGTGAAAGAAAAAAATATAAGCCAATTAAATCTAAATTAATAAATTCTTCTAACCTAGAAAATATAATAGATAGTCTACTTAAAGAATATAAATTTAAGATAATTTATATAGCTGATTTAAACGCAATAATGGGCAATAAAAATAATTTTAATATTATAAAAAGAGTTATTAAAAAGTTTCCACAAATCGATTTTTGGGTTGATTACGGTGTTAGAACTTTTTTAGATTTTAAAAAATTTGAGAATATGCCATTTAAAACAATTATTGGATCAGAAACTTTAAAAAATATTATGGAATTAAAAAAGATTTATAAACATAAAAAAAAAGAGATTATATTATCTTTAGATTTTAAAAATGATTCTTTTATAGGTCCTTTAAAGTTAATAAAGAATAAAAAACTTTGGCCAAAAAAAATTATTTTTATGATAATAGATTCTATAGGAGTTAAGAAGAGACCTAAATTAATAAAATTAAAGAAACTTGGTTTGGATTTAAAAAAAGACTATTATTTGGCAGGTGGAATATCAAATAATAACGATATTAATTTTCTAAAAAAGAATGGATTTAAAGGTGTAATTCTATCAACAGCGATACATGAAAAAAATATTATCTATAAGGATTTATAAAAAAAAAAGCGAGTTTAAAACCCGCTTTTTTTTTCTTTTTAAAATATATTTGAAAAAGTGTTAAACTTTTACCTTTCCAAAAGGATGTTCTGCAGATGATTTTTGAGAAACAACATCTTTAGCTGTAGGTTCTCCTTTAATAGCTCTTTCGATAGATTCCTTTACAGCTTGATAGTTGTAATCATAGATTTTTTGATCATTTTTTGCATCCCAATGAATAAATACACCAACTAAAATAAAGATATTATCAGCTTCTCCAGATGGAATTGTTCCATCTTCAACTGAATCTGCAACAGCTCTTGCTACCGCAGTTTGAGCTGGTCCAAACATTTGTACTGCTTGTGCAGCGCCTTTAATAGTAACTTTATTCCACATTACAGTATTTGGTTTAGTGGGTAGATTTGGTGCTACAACAGCAAGTAGTGATGTAAATCCATCTTTATTATTTGACAAAGTATTACAAAATGCAGTTTCCGCAGCACCTCCTCTTGGACCCATAATAAGATCAATATGAGCGACTTCATTACCGTCACCAACAAGAGATTCTCCAACAAGTACTTTATTAATTTTAGCCATTATTCCCCCTAATTTAAATAAATTTTTAAAAAACATGACACAGTGATTAAAGACTATATGGTAATGATATTTTATAGATTTATCTAGGGTTTTTTTTATTGTTTTTTTGTCACTATTTCAAATAAAAAGGTTGCAACAGTTAAATCAGCAATGGTCCCTGGATTAATTCCTTTAGATTTTAGTTTTTTGTCAAAAACAAGTAATTCTTTTTTTATTTTAGTTAAATTTTTATTTCTTTTTAGAAAAAAATAGTATTTTTTTGCCTCTTTTTTTATACTTCTAGCAATTTTATTTCCTTTATTTCGTGCAATATGTGAGTCATTAAATTTTTTTAAAAAAGTTAAATATACTCCTGTTAGCGCCCAATTCACCTTACCCCATTTATTATAAAATTTTTTATATGCTGGTACGCCTGTATTAAAAATATCCTTAAATCCGTTACAATATTGCCTTGCAATTAAATCTCTTTTTTTAGAAAACTCCATTGCTTTATATAGGCTTGTTTTAGGCAGTTCATTAACGTCATATTTTTTAGAAAACCCCAAACCCCCTGGAGAAGTAAGAGCTATTGCTTTAAAAATAGGAACTGAACTTTTAACATTTTGTTTTTTTATTAAAGATCTAATTTTTCTTAATAGTTCTTCTTTAGAAATTATTCCTTCTTTCTGCACCACTGTTACAATTGGAGATAACATTAGGATTATTCCTAAATTTGTGTTTTTTTTTATTTTATTTTGTATTTCATTAACAGAATTTAGAATTTTTTTTCCTAGATCTAAGTTTTTTTTTGTTAAGCATTTTGATATTATTAAACTGGATTTAAAAAAATCTTTTACATTCATGTCATGACCTTCTGAAAATTTGTGAACATTTCCAGGTTTTAAAGATTTCATTTCCGTATCACAGACAAATTTTATTTGTTTTTTTAATAAAATTCTAATTTTAGAATTGACCATTCTTATTTTAATTTAGTTACAAATGTTTTTGCTAAAATATACGCTATATTTTTATTTGTTACTTTTTGTAAAGCTTTCCAAGCAGGAATGCTATTTATTTCAATAACTTTGAAGTTTTCATATTTATCTTTTATAAGATCTATTCCAGCATAGTCAGCATTTACAAGTTTAGATGCATTTAATGAAATTTTTTTTATTTCTTCGCTAGGAATAAAACTAAATGGCTTGCCACCTTGACCTATATTTGTTATTTTTTTTTTATTTTTTCTAATCATTGATGCAATAATTTTATTATTACAAACAAAAATTCTGAAATCTTGCCATTTTTTATCTGATTTTACTTTAATATTTTCAAATTTTTGTAAGTAGTATACTTTCTCACTATTTTTTTTTAATTTATTATTTTTAATTATCTTTAAACCTTTTCCCTGTGAACCAAAGAGTGGTTTCCATATTCCATATAATTTTTTTTTCTTTAATTTTTTTAAAATATTTCTAGCTACTACTAATTTTTCTGGGACCCAAGTCCTAGGAGTATTTATTTTATTATGGCTTAATAAAAATGTTGTCATAGATTTATCAGTTGTTTTTTCAATACAATTTACATCATTAAATAAAATTACTTTTAATTTCTTTAATGCATGCAGTATCGTTAATCTTCGTGTTATTTGTTGAAAAGTACCTTTTCCTATAGTCCTTACAAAACATCCATTTGGCAGTTTTTTTGAAAACCCAGGAATAAAAATATTTTTTTCACTATTTGTATTTATAAAACAATCATCAAGAGAAAGAAAAAAAACTTTACACCCTAATTTTTTTAGTTCTTTTTTTAATTGATTACTATGCCAATCATGTGAATCTGAAAAAATAATTACATTTTTAACTTTTTTCATATCCAAAAGATTTATCTAAAAGATCACTATTTAATTTTCCCTCTACAAAGATTTTGTTTGTTTCTAATGAAATAACAGTTACTTTGCCAGGACTAAATAAATTTGGATCAATAGCATAAAAATCACCTTTGTAATTTTTAAAAATTTCAGCAAATGGTTTTCCATAATCTTTAGAAGATGTACTCGGAAGATTTTTTGCTAGCTTGCTTATTTGTTCATCTGTACCTCTGACTTTTAACTCTACATTACCACCATATAATATAGCATCATTAGTTCTACCCATAGAGGTTATAAAGTCCTTTGATACAGGTGGTATTGGGGCAGATCCGCAGACTTCTTCGACATTTTCAAGTGGAAATTTTAATGTGTGCAATTTATGCAATCCTACTTCACTAACTCTTGATACGACTTGTATAACTCCTGATATACTTTGAGTTGGCGTTAATATTAGAATAATATTTTCTGCTGTTGTTTTACAATCATTTGATATTTTTTCTATAATTTCTTTTGGAGGTATTTTATCTACTTCCATTACCAGATAAACAAATTTACTTTGATCAACGTATTGTAAATCTTTAAATAATTCTTCTCTTCTTGCAATAGCTCTTCCAGGACCGGATGCTAGAGCATAAAATTTTTCATGAGATAAATTCCAACCAGCATATTGACTCGCTAAGCATGATATTACAGGATGTTTGGATTCAACTTTTGTTTCTAAGGGCCAATGTGGAAAAGTATTAGTTTTTTTTAGATTTATTATTCCTAAACCGCCCATACAAATCTCAGCAATTAGTTTTCCTGCTTGCTCGCTTCCTTTAATTTTTATCCCAGCATCGATAATTGTACAGTTAAGTGGCCCTTTTTTTACTAAAACATTTAATTTTTTGGAATTATCAATTAATTTTTTTACTAATTTTTTTGCAAGCTTTGAAACACTTAAATTAGTATTCATAATAATTATACAAATTACTTTTTTATTTCTTGAGCTATTTTATACGCTTTTCTGAAATCTAAGAATACAGGCTTATCAGATTCACACATTAATTTTAATAATTTATGTTGTACCTGTGCTTTAATTTGTCCTACGGCTAATGCTCCAATTCCTAGAACACTAGAATTTTTGATTTTTTCACCATTAGCATTTACTTCTAAACCTTCTACACCAGAAGGAGGCACAGCATTAACATCTGAAATAATTTTTAAATTTTTTGCTGAAGCAAAATGTTTTAATGATAAAGCCTCCCTTCCTGCTTTGGCAGTACTTAGAATTATGTCAGCATCTTCTGACATTTTTGTCTTTTCTTTATCAGAAATTCCCATTACAGGTTCTAAGTCAACATTATATTTTTTTTTATACTCATTAACTCTTTTATTAATCGGATCAATGGCACCATCTCTGTGGATTACCATTCCTACTTTTGCACCTTCTTGTGCTCCAATAACAGCACATGCTCCACCGACAATCCCTTTAGCACCAACAATTTGTAATTTTTTATTTTTAAAGTCAGTTTGAAATTTATTTAATAATAAATTTTTAACGCAAGCTATCATTGCGGCAGCAGTAGTAAAAGATCCTGCAGGATCAGCAAAAACAGAAATTTCAAAAGGAGGAACCATTGCTTTTTTTGCTTTTTCTAACATTTCAATTGCCTCTTCCGCGTCTTCCCCCGCAATAAATAATCCTGTTTTTTTACAATCGTTTGGGTGTCTCGAAAAAATAATATCTTGAACTAAATCAGAAATATCATTCATTGTTATATTTGTGTATGTAGCAACATTATCAAATCCAGAGTCGTAAGCCATATTAATATCAAATGGACTAACAATTTTTGTTGGACTTAAAGCATGTAAAATAAAAGGGTTTTCTTTTGTCATTATTTTAATTGAATATCTGCGCCGCTATTTTTACCCGAGCATATTATAAATCCTAAATTATTACAACTTGAAAATCTTTTTTTGAGTTTTGTTTTCATCATCTCTGCTTTTTTTATATTGGAAAAAAAAGCAAAGCCGGTTGGGCCCCAAGATGTCTGTCCATATCCTAAAACATTTTCTTTTTTTAAGAAATTTAAAACATTACTTACTGCTGGACTAGAGAATATTCCACCTTGAAAAACATTGAAATAATTACCTATTATATTTTGTAATTTGGTAACTGATTTACTAAATTCATTAAAATTATTTTCTATTAATGAAGGATATATTTTTAATAAAACTAGATCAATTAAACTAATATTATTTATTTTTGGAAAATTTTTAATTTTTTTAAAAGCCTCTAGCTCATTTTTACCGTGTAAACCCTGTTTTGAATCTTTTATTAAAATAATCTTCCATTCTTCTGGAAAAAAAACTTTATCAATATTAGTAAAAAATTTATTTTTTATTTTTAAATCGATTAGAAAACCACCATGTTTAAAATTAATTAATCCTATATTTGATCTGTAACTCCTATTTAAAATTTTTGCAATTTTTTCTATATCTAAATTAAGATTGCTTAAATCTGAAATAGCTCTACCAATCGATAATGCTAATTGAGTTCCGGAGCCTAAACCTATATGTTGTAGAGGAGACTTTTCAACATTTAAAAAAAAATTTGGTTTAATTTTTCTTTTTCTACAAAAAACATTTAAGAAGAAGGAGGCTTTGTCTAAACATTTACCTTTAACTTTTGTTTTAAGATTTCTTATCACTTTTATTTTTGTATGAAATTTATCTATACTTAAGCCTATCCCGCCAAATGAATTATCTTGTTGATTATTGTTAATTTCTAAAAAACCAAAATGCAACCTTGCAGGTGAAATAATTTGTATAGTATTTTTTTTAAACATTTAACTTTTAATTTATTTCGTTAAACTTTTTAACTAAAATATCATAAGTATATTTTTTTATTTTAATAAGCAAATACATATGAGGAAATTATGGGTAAAGATGACAAAGTTTATAATGAAGAAGAAATAAAAGAAAGGCTAAAAAAAGAATTACCTTTATGGTTTTATGAAGGGAATTGGATTAAAAGAAAATATAAAACTCAAAGCTGGAAGTCTACTTTAATGGTAATTAATACTGTGGGGCATTTAGCAGAAGCTGCTTGGCATCATCCTGATATTACAGCATCTTATGCTTGGGTGGAAGTTCGCTTAACTAATCACGTTGCTAAAGGAGTGACAGATAAAGACTTTGAACTTGCAAAAAAAATAGAAGATACCATACAATGGGATCCATCTAAAGAAGAAAGTTCATTGGAAGGTACACCAAAGGACGATCAAAGATTTTCGTATATAAAATACGATAAATAATTTTTTTTCTTTTTTTTTTAAAAGTTTTTTTTATATATGAAAAACATTAACTTCACTTGTCCATTCTGTTCTTTATTATGCGATGATATTAAATTAGAAGTTAAAAATAATAATCTTAAACCATTAAACTTTAAATGCCCAATTCTAGTAAATTCATTAAAAAGAAAAATTAACGAACAATTTTCTAGGATTAATGGAAAAAAAACTGGTATTTCGCAAGCAATAGAAGCGTTATCAGTTTTAATAAAAAAAAGTAAATCTACTTTATTTGCAGGCATGGGCACTGATATAAAAGGGACAAAAGCAACTCTTGAGATTGTAGATAAATACAAATGTATTATCGATCATTTTTCTGGAGATAATTATGTGAAAAATATAAAAAGCATTCAAGAGTTAGGTGGTTTCTTTTTAACTTTATCAGAATTAAAAAATAGAGCAGATACTATTATTATATTTCAATCATCTAGTGACACAGTACCCAGATTATTTGAAAAATATATTTTTCCAAAAGAGACAATTAATAATTTAAAAAAAAGAAAAGTTGTTTTTATTGGATCTAAAGTTCCACAATTTTTATATAAAAATAAAAAACTAATAAATTTTGAGTACATTAAATTAGATTCCATTAATTTATTAAACTTCATATCCAACATTAGAAATTCTATTAATTCTGAAATTTCAGAAATAAAAGATAAAAAATTATTAAATTTATTAAAACTGTTAAAAAAAACAAAATACGGGTCTATTTTATGGTCTATATCGGAACTTCAAAATAATATTAGTGATGTAATTGTAAATGAAATAACTTTGCTTATTCAGGATTTAAATAAATTTACAAGATTTTCTGGATTATCATTGGAAGGATCTGATCATATCTTAACAGTTAATGAGGTTTTATTATGGCAGACTGGTTTTCCCATTAGAACAAGCTTTGCAAGTGGTTTTCCCGTTCATGACATTAATCAATTTTCAACAAAGAAATTATTAGATAACAAGGAAATAGATTTAGCTATATGGATAAATTCTTTTAATGAAAAAAAGATTATTATTAATAAAAAAATTAAAAATGTTTTAATAGGAATTCCTACACACCCACAAAAAAAAGATGCAGATATTTTTATACCTGTAGGCACTCCTGGTTTGGATCATAAAAGCCATTTATTAAGAATTGATAAAGTAGTTTCAGTACCTTTAAAAAAAATCAGAAACATTTCCTTACCAAGCGTTGATCTAGTTTTAAACAAAGTGAAAGAGAGAATTTTTAATGATAACTAAATTACAAAATGCGAGAATTTATGATCCGATTAACAGAATTAATGGAAAAATTAGAGATTTGTATATAAAAAATAACAAAATTATTGATAAGCCTGGACGGGGTGAAAAAATATCTAAAGTAATTAATCTAAAAAATAAAATTATTATGGCAGGAGGTATTGATATTCATAGTCATATAGCTGGAGGAAAAGTTAATTTGGCAAGATTATTATTACCTGAAGAACATAGAAAATATTTATACTCATCATCTGACAAATTAAGATCTGGTTCTGGTTTAGGAACCTGTAGTTCATTTCATATAGGATATAAATATGCTAAATTAGGTTATACAGCAGTTTTTGAGCCAGCAACACTTCCTTCTAATGCAAGATCAACAATAATCGAAATGTCTGACATACCTTTTATTGATAAAGGAACTTATACAGTTTTAAGTAATGATGATTTTTTATTAAAATTGATTCAAAAAAAAAGCAACCAAAAAAAAATTAACGATTATGTTGCTTGGATACTTCAATCAACAAAAGGTTTGGGAATTAAAATTGTAAATCCTGGAGGAATAAATGCTTTTAAGTTCAATCAAAGAGAACTTGATCTTGATGAAAAAAATAGAAAATATGATATTACACCAAGATCGATATTAAAAGTTCTAACTAAATCTTTAATTGATTTAAAAGCACCCCACCCAATTCATGTGCATGGTTGCAATTTAGGGGTTCCTGGAAATGTTAAAACAACAGTAAAGCAAATTAATGCTGTAGAAGGCCAACCCATGCATTTGACCCATATTCAATATCATTCATATGATAATAAAGGTGATAGAAATTTTTCTTCAGGAGCAAATCTTTTAGCTGAAAAAATTAATAAAAATAAAAATATTACTTGTGATGTAGGGCAAATTATGTTTGGCCAAACTGTAACTGTTTCAGCTGACACAATGAGTCAGTATAGAAATCACCACTTTGCTCATCCAAAAAAATGGATTTGTGCAGATATTGAATGTGAAGCTGGTTGCGGCATAGTTCCATTTGAATATCAAGATAAAAATTTTGTTAATTCTCTTCAATGGGCTATAGGATTAGAATTATTTTTATTAATTAAAGATCCTTGGAGAATTTATTTAACTACTGATCATCCAAATGGAGCAGCATTTACTGCTTATCCTAAATTAATAAAATTATTAATGGATAGTTCTTTTAGAAATAGAGAATTTGAAAAAATTAATAAACATGCACAAAAAAATTCAGTACTAGGAAGTTTAAAAAGAGAATACAGTCTTTATGATATTGCAATTCTAACGAGAGCAGGCCCCGCAAAAGTTCTTGGATTGAATAATACCGGACATTTAGGCTGTGGTGCAAAAGCAAATATTGCAGTTTACAATGAAAATGAAGATAAAGAAGAAATGTTTGAAAAACCATACATGGTTTTTAAAGATGGTGAAATAATTGTAAAAAATGGAAAAATACAAAAAGTTTTTAATGGAAAATTTTATATAGCAGAGACAGAGTATGATAAAAATATTGAAAAAGAAATTAGTTCTTATTTTGAAAAATATATAGGTAGAAAAATGGAAAATTTTAAAATACAAAATCAAGAATTATGGGATTATGGAATAGAAACGGAAAATATTAAATGTAATAGAAATGATTATTAATGGAATAAAAATTGAAAATACTTTTGCTGAAGCATTTCCAATGAAAGCTGTAAGACTGATTATTACTGCAGATTCAAAGTATTGGTTAAAACAAGCAACAAATAGTATGACAGGATTTGCAACATCAGTAATTGCTTGTGGTTGTGAAGCTGGTATAGAAAAAGTAGTCCATTATTCTAAGACACCTGATGGAAGGTTAGGGGTAGCTGTCCTTTTATTTGCTATGAACAGTGAAGATCTAGCTAAACAAGTAATAAGAAGAGTAGGGCAATGTATATTAACAACACCAACTACAGCATGTTTTTCTGGTATAGAAACAGATGAAAAAATAAATTTAGGAAATGCCATTAGATTTTTTGGAGATGGTTTTCAAATTTCAAAAAAAATTAATAATAAAAAATTTTGGAGAATTCCTGTTATGGACGGCGAATTTATTATTGAAGATAAAACTAGTATTATAGCAGGGATAGGTGGAGGTAATATTTTGATTATTGGAAATTCAAACTGCGATGTTTTAAAATCAGGCGAAGCTGCTGTTAAGGAAATGAAAAAAGTTGACAATATAATTTTACCTTTCCCAGGAGGAATTGTCCGTTCAGGTTCTAAAGTTGGATCAAAATATAAAAATCTTATAGCATCAACTAATGATGCTTATTGCCCAACTTTAAAAGGTATTACTAAAACAAAACTAAATAAAAATGCAGAATCTGTTTTAGAAATTGTAATTGATGGAATTAATGAAAAAGATATATCTCTTGCTATGAAAAAAGGTGTCAGCATAATTTGTAAAAAATTTAACAAAGGTATTCAAACAATTTCTGCTGGCAATTATGGTGGAAAACTAGGCCCTTTCCACTTTCATTTGAGAGATATAATGAAATGAGTTATTTAATTTTAAAATTAAAAAAAAAATTAAAATTTAGATTAAATTTAGATTTATTAACGCCAAATAAAATTATAGATAAAAAAATAGCTGCAATAAAATCTTTAAAAATTTCATATGGTAATGAAAAGAAAGAAATTTCAAATTTTTTTTCTATTTCGGGAATATTAAAAAAAGGAATTATTTTTAAAGGTGACCTAAATAGATGTGATTACATTGGTGATCAGATGAAGAATGGAAAAATTATTGTTAATGGAAATGTCGGAGATTATCTAGGTAATAAAATGAATGGTGGAAAAATTGTTGTTAATGGTTCTTCCGCTAATTACACAGCTTCCTCTTTTAAAAATGGAGAAATTTTAATAACTAAAAGTACAGGTGATTTTCTAGGAAGCTCTATTCAAGGAGAAAAGTTAGGAATGTCAGGCGGTGTAGTTATTATTAAAGGTAATGCTGGTCATAGAGCAGGATTTAAAATGAGATCAGGCGTTATTTATGTTAAAGGTAACGCGAAAGATTTTATCGGTTGCCAGATGATTGCCGGCACAATTATTATTGGAGGTAAGATCGGGTTGAATATAGGTCTTTTAATGAAGAGAGGTACAATTATTTTAAAAAAACAAAAATTATTTGCTCCTTATTTAAACTATAGTGGTAAAAACAATTATATTTTTTTGAAAATTATTCAAAATTATCTTGAAAAGCTAAGCAATGAATTTAAAAATATTTTTCCAAACACCTATATAAAAAAATATTTGGGTGACATAAATTGTAAAGGTATGGGAGAAATATTGATTCTAAAATAAATTTAAATAATTAATTTATTATATGGACTCATTAAACACAGTAATAGCATCGCTTTTTTTTTGGATTTCCTCACATTTATATGTTATCAACGCTGATTTTAAACAACCACCTCATTATCCAGAAATAAAATTTATTACCCACGAGAAATTGTCGCAAATGGCTTGTGAAAAACCATGCCCAGTAATTGGATGGTATCCAACTAAAAACCAAATTGAAGGAAAAGAAGTTTTGTATATGATTAAAGGCGTTTATCCAGTAAATGATCTTTGTATTAGAACTATTTTTTTACATGAGCTAGTTCATTTTTGGCAAGATTATAATAATGCGTTTGAAAATCCAGGAGATAGCGAAAAAGTAGTTTTTACTCGAAGAGAACAACAGGCGATGATTTTAGAGCATCTCTATAGAGGTCAACAATATAATAAATACAAAGAAAAAACTGGAAAAGAATACAATCCTCGATGTTGTAAAGAAATTGCATTTGGCAGATGTGTAAATAATCCAGGATGGATAAATCAATATTTAAATAACACAAAAAAATAAAATTTATTCTTTATAATATTTAGAAAAAAACTTTTTTAAGTTTAAAAAATTTCTCTATGTCCAGTTCTTTGATTAATTGGTTATTAAATTACCCAAAAAGATTATTTTTTTTAGTTCTAATAGTAACTATATTTGCCGGATGTTTTATTTATAAAAATATTTCAATCAATACATCCAATACTGATTTGCTTTCAAAAGAATTAACATTTAGAAAAAATCAAATTGAATTTAAAAAAGATTTTCCGCAATTTTCTAATAATATTATTATTGTTGTTGATGCAAAAAAAAGTGATGTTGCTGAAGATATAGCAACTTATTTACATAATGAAATTAAAAAGGAAGACAAAATATTATTTAATGATATTTTTTATCCGGAAGAATTAAGTTTTTTTAAAAAAAATGGTTATTTATATTTAACTGAAGATGAATTAGATAAAACTTTAGAACAGATTATATCTTATCAACCTTTTATTTTCAAACTATCCCAGGAACCAACATTAAACGGTCTTTTGAGTACTATTAATTTATTTTTATCAGCCGAATTGAGTCAAGATAATTTAGAAAATGTAAATAATTTTTTAAAAAAATTTTTTAAAGAAAACGAGAACTCTATTGCTTGGAGCGATTTTTTTTCTGATAGCCCAAAAAAAAATTATAGAAAATTAATTTATATCCAGCCAAATCTTGACAATTCAAAATTTTTTCCTTCTGAAGAATCTATGTCATTTATAAAACAAAAAATTAAGAACATTAATAATAAACATTGGGACAACTATGATATTCGTTTAACAGGAGCTATTCCAATGGAACAAGATGAATTAGATACTTTAAATGAAGATGTAAAAATTGGAGTTATTATTTCATTAATTTTAGTTTTACTATTTGTTAAAGTTGCATTAAAAGATTTTAAATTAATTATTGGTTCATTTTTAAATTTAATAATTGGCTTAATTTTAACAACTTTTTTTGCGTTACTTTTTTTTAAAGAATTAAATTTAATTTCAATAGCATTTGCTATCCTGTTTATTGGCTTAGGTATTGATTTTTCTATTCATTATTGTCTAAGGGTTTTTGAATATTCTAAAAAAGAAAAAAATGATAAAACAAGTTTCTTAATAAAATCATCAAATAGTATTACTAAAGCATTATTTTTAACTGCTTGTGCAACAGCAATAGGTTTTTTTAGTTTTGCATTCACTGCTTATAAAGGTGTTGCCCAACTAGGTATAATTGCAGGAACCGGAATGTTTATATCTTTTTTCTTAACAATGACTTTTTTACCATGCTTTTTAATTCTAATGAAAAATACAGATTATGGAAAAGAAGGATTAATTTATAAGAAAAAAATTGACGATTTCTATTTTCATAAATTTATGTCTTTTTTTAATAGCAACAGCAGAATTTTTTTTATAGCAGCAATATTTTTTTTAATATTTTCTATTTTTAATTTAAAGAATATTGAATTTGACAATGATCCTTTAAAATTACGTAATCCAAAAAGTGTTTCCATAACTACAATTAATGAGTTAATTAGTAATAATGATATTAATTATAATAGTATAGATATTTTAGTAGAAGATTTTAATAAAGCCCAAAAATTAAAAAATATATTATTATCTTATAATGAAATTAAAGATGTTACTTACATAAAAGATTTAATTCCTCAAAAACAAAAAGAAAAACTAGAAACTATAGAGCAATTTAAAATTTTTTTTCCAATTATTGAAATTAAAGAGCCAAGAAAAATTACTTCTAAAAATTTTGAAGAAGAAAAAAATAAAATTTTAGATTTAATTAATGATATTAAAATTATAAATAATGAAAAATATAAAAATAGAATAGATATAAATTTTATAAATTCTTTAAAGAAAGAACTAATAAATGGAAAAATTAAGAATTACCAAGATTTAAAAGATTTGGAAGAAAAATATTTTTATTTTTTAGAGAAAAATTTAGTAAAACTCAACTCTAGTTTACAAGCAAGTTTAATAACTGAAGAAAATATTCCAGAAATCTTAAAATCTAGATATATTGGAAAAAATGGATTAATTAGATTAGAAGTAAATCCATCAGAAAATCTTAAAATAAAAAAAAATAAAGAAAAATTTGTTACTACAGTTTTTAATATTGCACCAAATGCCTCTGGGGGAGCACTCACAACTTTGGAAGCTGGTAATGCAGTTGTTGATGCATTTAAACAAGCTATGTTATTATCTATTGTATTAACAACATTATTTTTATTTTTAATATTAAGAAATTATAAAAAGGTTTTAATAGTTTTTCTAAATTTAGTGTCAGCATTAGTTTTTACATTATCATTTACAATTCTATTTGGCCTTAATTTAAATTTTGCAAATATTATAGCACTGCCATTACTATTTGGTTTGGGAGCAGCAACATCTATTCAAACTATTATTAGAAGCGAGCAATTTACTACATTAGATAAATATTTTAAAACAACAACGCCAAGAGCAATAATTTTTAGCTTGCTCACAACACTAGCAACTTTTTTTATTTTATCATTTTCGTCCCATGTAGGGACTGCCAGCATGGGTATATTATTGATTATTTCAATTTTATCTATTTTCCTTGCTAACTTAACAATATTATTACCAATAAATAAATTATTGTTTAATAAATAAAATGAAAACATTAATAACTGGTGCAACAGGGTTTGTTGGAGCGGCTGTATTAAGGCAACTCTTAAAGAATGGTCATAAGGTTAAAGCACTAGTTAGAAAGTCAAGTGTTTTACAAAATTTAAAAGGTTTAGATGTTGAAATTGTTTACGGAGATTTACTAGATAAAGATTCTTTATTAAAGTGTTTAAAAAATTGCAAGTATCTCTTTCATGTTGCAGCAGATTATAGACTTTGGGTACCAAAACCAAAAGAAATTTATGAAAATAATGTAACTGGAACAGAAAATTTAATGCATGAGGCTTTAAAGTTAGGAATTGAAAAAATTATTTATACAAGCAGCGTTGCAGTATTAGGTAAACCATTAGAAGGAGATGTTGCAGATGAAAATACCCCAGTTAATCTAAGTCAAATGATTGGGCATTATAAAAAGTCTAAATTTCTAGCTGAAGAAAAAGTAAAAGAATTATATAAAACAAAAAAACTTCCAGTTATTATTGTAAATCCATCTGCACCAGTTGGGCCTAGAGATATAAAGCCAACTCCAACAGGAAAAATGGTTTTAGATGCAGCGACGAAAAAAATTCCTGCTTATCTTGATACAGGACTAAATATAGTTCACGTAGATGATGTAGCAAAAGGACAATTACAAGCTTTTAATAAAGGTAAATTTGGAGAAAGATATATACTAGGGGGAGAAAATCTTACGTTTAAAAAAATATTAGAAATGATTTCAAAATTGTGTGGGAATAAACCACCTAAAATACGGTTACCTAGAAAACCTCTTTATCCAATAGGCTATCTTTTTGAGATTTTTGCAAGATTATTAAATTTAAAAAATCCAATGCTAACTGTTGATATGATTAAAATGGCCGAAAAAAAAATGTTTTTTTCCAGTGAAAAAGCCAAAAAAGAATTAAATTATAAATATAAATCAGCTAAAATTGCATTGAAAGATGCCATTCAATGGTTTATTGATAATGGATATTGTAGAAATATACATTTAGTTTGATAAAATATAGTTTGATAAAATATTAATAAAAAAGAAAAATGAAAATCATTTTAGCACAACCTAGAGGATTTTGCGCGGGAGTTGATAGAGCTATTGATATTGTATCAGAAGCTTTAAAAATCTATGGCCGTCCTGTATATGTGAGGCATGAAATTGTTCATAATAAAAGAGTTGTAGAGGATCTTAAAGAAAAAGGAGCAGTTTTTGTTGAGGAAATAAAAGAAATTCCAGATGGGGCAGTAACTGTCTTTAGTGCACATGGTGTGTCCAGGAAAGTTGAGGATGATGCAAGATTAAGAAAATTACCTATTTTAGATGCAACATGCCCATTAGTTCTAAAAGTGCATAACCAAGGAATAAAATATGCTAAAAAAGGTTATGAAGTAATTTTAATTGGCCATGAAGGCCACCCAGAAGTTGAGGGCACTCAAGGTAGAATTCCAGGGGGGGTTCATTTAGTATCAACAAAAGAGGATGTTAGAAAATTAAAAGTTAAAGATGAAAATAAATTAGCATATGTTACACAAACAACTCTTGGAGTTGATGATACTAAAGATGTTATTGAAGAATTAGAAACAAGATTTCCAAACATTGTTGGACCTGGTGTTGAAGATATTTGTTATGCTACAACTAACAGACAAGAGTCAGTTAGAAATTTAGCTCAACACGTTGATTTATTACTTGTAGTTGGTTCACAAAATAGTTCAAATTCAAAAAGATTAGAGGAAATAGGCAGGGAAATGAATATACCTAGTTTTTTGATTGATGGTCCAGCAGATATAAATAAAAATTGGTTGAAAAATGTAAAAACGATTGGAATAACTGCAGGAGCTTCAGCACCTGAAGCAGTTGTAATGGAGGTCGTAAATAAATTAAAAAAAATAGAAAAATCAAATGTAAAAGTTATGGATGGAATTAAAGAAACAGTTGAGTTTAATTTACCTGCAGGTATAAGATATAAAAAAGATAAGAAGGAGCTGATAACTTAAAAAAATGGGAATACCTTTAATACAAAAAATTAAAGTAGCAAAATATATTATTGAGCAAAAAATTAAAGGTAATAAAAAATATCCATTAGTTTTAATGCTTGAACCATTGTTTAGATGTAATTTATCTTGTGCTGGATGTGGTAAAATTGATTACCCCGATGAAATATTAAATAAAAGAATGTCTGTTAAAGATTGTCTTAATGCAGTTGATGAATGCGGAGCTCCAATAGTTTCTATTCCAGGTGGAGAACCATTAGTTCATAAAGAAATTGGTGAAATTGTAAAAGGAATAATTGACAAAGGAAAATTTCTCTATCTTTGTACAAACGCAATTTTACTCGAAAAAAAATTAGATTTATTTGAACCTTCTAAATATTTAACTTTTTCAATTCATTTAGATGGATTAAAAAAAGAACACGATCATTCTGTCTGTCGTGAAGGTGTTTATGATAAGGTTATAGAAGCTATAAAAGTTGCAAAACAAAAAGGCTTTAGAGTTAATATTAACTGTACTTTATTTCATCAAATGACATCCAGTAGAACTGCAAAATTTTTTGATTTTGTAACAGAACTAGGCATTGATGGAATTACTATATCCCCTGGTTATGCCTATGAAAGAGCTCCTGATCAAAAAAATTTTTTAAAAAGAAAGAAAACAAAAGAATTGTTTCGAGATATTTTTAAATTAGGGAAGGGAAGAAAATGGGCTTTCAGCCAATCTTCATTATTCTTAGATTTTCTTGCTGGTAATCAAAATTATAAATGTACTCCTTGGGGGAACCCGACTAGAAATATTTTTGGTTGGCAAAAACCTTGCTATCTTCTTGCTGAAGGTTATGAAAAAACTTTTGATGAATTAATGAATAAAACTGAATGGGATAAATACGGTACCGGTAATTATGAAAAATGCGCTAATTGTATGGTACATTGTGGGTACGAACCAACAGCTGCGGAAGATTCTATTAAAAATCCTTTAAAAGCTCTTAAAGTTTTTTTACTGGGGCCAAAAACCGATGGAGATATGGCTCCTGATATATTATTAAATAATCAAAGACCAGCAAAATTTGTTTTTGAAAAACAAGTAAAAGAGACTTTAGTAAAAATCAGAGAAGAAAAAAATCAAGAAGAAGTAGTTATTAAATAGAATTAAAGAAGCAGGTCTCCTAAGAGACCTTTTTCAAAAAAAAATAGAATTATTTAACTTCTTTACCGGTAACTTTGCTAATTTTAACACTTTCAACGCCACCATCTTTTGTAACATAAGTTATGCTGTAAATTTTTTCTTTAACATCAAACTTAGCACTTTTTAGCGTAGAAAAATTGTCTTTACTTCTAGCATTTTGTAATGCTTGACCAATAGATGTAGTTGAAATTCTAGCTTCTACTGCATAAACAGTTGAATTAATAAAAAGTGCAATTAGAGCTAAAGAAATATAAGTAATTTTTCTCATATAAATATCCTTTCTTAAAAAGATTGTTAATAAAAATTTTAATTATAGATATAGTATTTAAGACTATTACTGAAATTTATTATTTATATAATCAATATCAATTTTATGAATGACTAATATTGTTTAATCTTTCTTTTAAACAATCCTTACACAGGCATTTTTCACTTTGATTATTTATATTCGATTTTTGTATTTTGTATTTTAGTTGTTTACACCAGCAATTACCATTGGGCTCACAGTTAATTATTTTTCCACAACTACATTTAGCCTTCATTGTCTTATTATAAACCTAAAATTCTGTTAGTTTTATTTCCTTTTTTTAAGTTTTGATATCTTGAAAGTGCCCAATTAGTGAAATATTTGGCATAGCCATGATAAGTAATATAAAAAACTTTAGGAAATCCCACGGCATTAAAATGATGGTCTATCCATAAGTTTTTCTTATTAAAACTTTTTTTTAGAAATTTAATCCCTTTTTCTATAGATGGTTCATTAATTTTTTCTGTAATAAGTAAACTTAAAATTGCCCAAGATGTTTGACTTGGCATACTTTTTATAGATTTCATATTTTTTTTTTCTTTCCAATAAGTTGCACAGTCTTCTCCCCAACCGCCATCTTTATTTTGTTTATTTTTTATCCAAGCTATAGCTTTTTTGATATAACTTGCATTCATATTTTCTCCGGCTGCTTTCAACGCATGTAAAACCGACCAAGTTCCATAAATATAATTAGTACCCCATCTTCCAAACCATGAACCATCTTCTTCTTGTTCATTTTTTAAGAACTCAACTCCCTTTTGAATTGCATTTTTGTAATTTTTTTTGTTGATTTGACTAAACATAGAAACACAGCGAGCGGATACATCTGCTGTTGGTGGGTCTAACAGTGCCCCATGGTCAGCAAAGGGAATATTATTTAAATAATAATAAGTATTATCTTTATCAAACGAACCCCAACCCCCATTCTTAGATTGCATTCCAGCAACCCAATTACACGCTCTTTCCAATCTTTTTTTATTTTGGTATCCTGCTCGATCTAAAAACATTGCCACCACAGCTGTGTCATCAACATCAGGATAAAAATCATTTTCATATTGAAAAGCCCATCCTCCTGGTAAAAGATTTTTATTTTTAGCAATCCATTCTCCTTTAATTTCTAAAATTTGTTTTTTTTCTAGCCATTTGCATGCTTTTTGAATAGAAGAGTCTTTTAATGTAAGACCAGATTCCAAAAGCGATGTACCGTTTAAACCAGTATCCCATACAGGTGAAAAGCATGGCTGGCAATAACTATAATTTTTCTTGTGTTTAATTAAATTTCTAACACTATTTAATGAAATTTTATATTCCTTGGTAATTCCTAACAAATAAAGTGCAATAGTACAGTTAACCATTGCAGGGAAAATGGCTCCTAGTCCATGAATTCCATTTAAACGATTAAGTATAAAATTTTTTGCTTTATCGATAGATTTTTTTTTAAGTTTTTCTGGAAAAATAGGTTCGATAATTTTTAAAAATTTATTAATGAAAAAAAATAAGTAAAAATAAAAAAAAGATTCTTTTCCGTAATTTATATTTAATTTTTTATTATTTATAAATAATTCTTCTATATTTATTTTTTTTAAATTTTTTGCTTTTGGTTTTTTATCTAAGATTATTAGTAGTGGTACAACAACAGTTCTTGACCAGTAAGAAATTTTATTAATATGGAAGGGAAACCACTTTGGTAATGACATAATTTCTACCGGCATTGAGGGTATTTTTTTCCATGAAATTTGTTCAAATAGAGCAAGGCTTATTTTTGTAAAAACATTGCAACTTTCTGCACCACCTAAATCTAAAATTTTTTTTCTAGCTTTTACCATGCATTTAGATAATTTTTTTTCTCCAACAAGTTTTAGAGCATAGTAAGCTTTAACACTAGTACTAATATTTGATTCACCATTCCAAAATAATGGCCAACCTCCATCAGGATTTTGTTCTCTTTTAATGTATACAGCAAGTTTTTTTTCAAGATTTTCTTCTTTAATGCCTAAAAAATGATTCATTAGTATATATTCAGATGGAATTGTTGTATCTGCTTCTATTTCATACACCCAATGACCATCTTTTTTTTGATCGTCTAACATTTTTTTTTTACAATGATTTATAATATTTTCTATTTTCATTTAAATCTTATTGATGTAACTAGCTGCATTATATCCAGAGGTAATTGCACCTTCAATTGTGGCAGGCAAACCAGTATCAATCCAATCTCCTGCAAGAAATATATTCTTATATTTTGTTTGCATTTTTGGTTTTTTAAAAATTTCTTCAGGATTTTGAACAAACGTTGCCATTTTTTCTCTTATTATTTTATATTTTGGCTTTATGGTTTTATCTAAATTAAATGTTTTTTTTACGTCTCTCCAAACTATTTCTGATATTTTATGATTATTAAAATTATTTAAATAATTTGCTGCACTAATTGTGATTGATAATATATTTTTTTTTTTAAAGATCCAATCAACCACCCCTCCAACAACTCCAACAAAAAAAGAGCCGCCTGGTAATTTTATTTTTTTATGCTTTTGGTTTAATTTAAAATGAATATTTAAAATACAGTTAGTTTTTTTTGGAGTTTTTAAATTTGGTAAAATTTTTGATGCAACATTAGGTGTTACCGCTAAGACAATCAATTCATTCTTACCAATTTTTATTGTATTTTTATTAAACACCATTTTTTCAGCAAAATTATTTTTAAATATAATTTTTTTAAGTCTTGTATTACATTTTATTTTACCAGCTTGGTTTAAAATTTTTTTTATAGCTGGTTTAATAAAACTATCGCTTAATGATTTCTTTGCTATAAAAGGTTTAAGAGGATCATTGCTAAAAAATAAAGTTTTAATAATAACCTTCCATAATAATCTTGCGGATGCTTCATTAGGATGTGTGTTAAGAACTGCAATTGTAAAAGGTTTCCAAAACCTCTTGTAAATCAAACTATCTTTTTCTAGCAAATCAGAGACCGTTTCATTTTTTTTAGCAAAAAAAAGTTTCAAACCTTTAATAAAATCTAAAAATGAAATATTTGCTGGTCTGCAGGATTTTAAAAAAATCCACCATGGTAAAATAAAAGAATATGGTTTAACATTCCATACTTCTTTTTTTTTTATATCTATAAAAGGATAAAAAGTTTTACTATTAGATAATAATTCTTTGTGAGCATCTATTCTTTTAAGATAATTGAATGTATTTTTATAAGCTTTTATAATTAAGTGGTTACCATTATCTAAAAGGCAGTTAAAATCTTTTTCATTATATGATCTACATCTACCTCCGAATAGAGAAGATGCTTCATAAAGAATTATTTTTCTATCTTTTTTTTTTAATAAATTTATAGCGCAAGATAATCCAGCAAGTCCAGCCCCAATTATGTGTATAGATTTGTTCAATTAATAAATTAATCCTTTAATAAAAAGAAAAAATTTTTCAAGTTTTGTCAAACTTACTTTTTCTTCCAAACTTTCCCAACCTTTTTTTTTTAATTTTTTTAAAAGCAATTTATAAGTATCCATCATTAAAATTGCAGATTTTAATTCTTTTTTTGAGCAAAATTTTAACTGTTTATCAGCTTGTTTAAAGTTTAAATCAGCAAGTTTTGCTAACTTTACACAGGCTTTGGGAAAATTCTTATTTTTTAATATAAGAATTATTTTTTTAGTTTTAATTCCAACACTATTTAAAATTTCTTTTGGAAAATACATTCTTCCCATGTCTTTATCTTGCTTTATATCTCTTAAAATGTTTGTTATTTGTAAGGCTTTAGCCAAATAAAGACCAAAATATTTTGTTTTTTTATTATAACAACCAAAAATTTTTAGACTTATTAATCCAACAGCCCCAGCAACTCTATAACAATATAAATTAAAAATTTTCTTATTAGGACATATCATAATGTTATTGATATCCATCTCTACTCCATTAATTATTTCTAAAAAATATTTTTTCTTTAATTTATAACTGTCTATATAATATTTTAGTGTTCTACTAGACTTATTGTTTAAGTTATTATTAAAAATTTTATTTATTTCTTTTCTTAATTCGTTTATTTTTTTTATTTTTTTTTTCTTTAGTTCATGACTATCAGCGATAGAATCTGCTTTTTTACAGAATGCATAAATTGCAAACATTGCATTTCTTTTTTCTTCATCAAGAATTTTCATTCCCCAGTAAAAAGAGGATTTTGGATATTTAATTATATTTTGGATATTATTTGACAAAGAATTTTGAAATAATTAGTAATTATAAAAAAGTTTTTACAAAACATTTAATATAATCAAATTTTTTTAAAACAACTTTATTTCTTAATGGATCTTTTTTTTTTAATAATTTAAGTAAACTTTTTGCAATTTCTAAAATAAATGTAGTTTCTTTAGATAATTTATTATTTTTCATAATTTTTTTAAATTTATCTGCCTCATTAATTAGTTTTTCTGTATGAAATAAAATTTCATTTATTGCAAGTCTTAAATTTTGTTCAGTATAATTTTTTTTTAGTTGTTCTAATTTAACATTATATTTTTTTAAAAATGTCAAAGGCAAATAAACTCTACCAATTTTATTATAATCTTCTTTACAATCTTGAATGTGATTTAATATTTGAAGAGCGATACATAATGGATCTGAATATTTATAACTTGTTTTTCTTTCTTTATGTAAATCTATCACAAATCTACCAACAGGAACAGCTGAGAATTTACAATATCTAATTAATTCTGACCAATTTTTATATCTTTTTTTTACTGCATCCTGTTTAAATGCCTTTAATAAATTTAATGCATGGTTTATTCTAATTTTGTTTTTTATACATATTTTTCTTAAATCTTCTGCTTTAGAAATTTTTATTTTATTACTTTCAATAGCCTTTTTAAATAAATTCAATCTTTTTATTTTTTCAGTTGAGGTTAAATTTGGACTATCAGCAATATCATCTGCTGCTCTTGCAAATTTATAAAAAATTAGTATTTTAGACCTAATTTTTTTTGATAGTAACCAAGAACCTACAGGAAAGTTTTCTTGTTTATGGTTTTTAGTTATTGTAGTTTCAATTGAGTCCATAGATATAAAGTTTCATTCCTTTAAAATATGCGAATTATATAATAATATATTCTTTTTTTTTATAATTTTATAATGTTTACAAAAATTTTAAAAATTTCTTTTTTTTTAACTTTATTCCTCATTAGTTCATGCGGAATAAAAAAATCTTGGGAAGAAAGTGGTGTATATACGTCTGATAAATCATTGCAATCAACCTATATATGGAAAAAAGGAAAGCAATATATAGCAATTGTTCAAAGAATCCCAGTTAGAGGTAGAAATAACAAAAATACAATTCACCCGATTAATATTTCTCAAAATACAATTTTTAATTCATTTAGTAAAATTAATTACACAATTTTAGATAAAAAAAAGAAAAAGCAAGGTAAACCACGCCTAGTTTTTTCAGATGGAAATATCGAATTATTAAGTAAAAAAATCCCAGAAGCTTTAAAAAAAGCAAATAAAAATCAAGATGTACTATTTGAGGTTTTTCAACTTAGAAAGAAATTTTGGATTCTCCCTACAACTATTGATACTACAGCTGGATATTTGTTTATAGAACCAGGAAAAATTAATATTATTTTTGAAAAAATAAATGAAGATTATCAAGGGTATGATTACGATGAACCAAGAAAAGTTATTGGGGATAGCTCAAT
>Ga0208336_1000151_pt1 | contig 27719 bp, 21 predicted proteins | sample DeeseametaMP0372_FD_184212 | JGI IMG/M metagenome (GOLD analysis project Ga0208336, IMG submission 184212) | Marine microbial communities from the Deep Atlantic Ocean - MP0372 (SPAdes) | ecosystem: Environmental > Aquatic > Marine > Oceanic | place: East of Porto Seguro, South Atlantic Ocean...
GATGTTTTAACAATATGTGTGGGAAAGTCAACCTATGCCAGATGTGGTATTATTGTAAATGTTACTCCATTTGAACCAGAATGGGAAGGGTATGTGACATTGGAAATATCCAATAGTACTCCATTGCCTGCAAAAATTTATTCAAACGAAGGATTGTGCCAGGTATTATTTTTTCAATCTGATGAGGAATGCCGCACATCCTATAAGGATAAAGCAGGTAAATATCAGCAGCAATCCGGAATAACTCTCCCCCGAATGAAAAAAGCTATTATATGAAAATTACAATCGCAAAGGATGCAGGGTATTGTTTTGGAGTAAGAGATGCTGTAAATATTGCATATGACTCTGCAGAAAAGCATGGGGATGTGTATATGCTCGGTTCCATTGTTCATAATGAAAAGGTTGTGAATGATTTAAAAAATGCAGGGGCAAAAATTGTAAGATCTTTAGATGATGTTCCCAAAGAGAGCCCCATTTTATTTAGAGCCCACGGTACAGTACCAAAATTGTGGGATGAAGCAAAAGAAAAGAAAATGAATATAATTGATGCTACTTGTCCCCTGGTTTACGAAATTCATCAGGAAGTTAAAAAACTGGCAAAAGATGGTAGGAGAATCATTGTGGTTGGCGACCATGGACATGATGAGGTAATTGCCATTGCTAATCAGGTAGAAAATGCAATTGTAATATCTTCACCCAAAGAGGCTTTAAAATTAAAGAAAATGAAAAAAGCTGGAGTAGTTAGCCAGTCCACACAAGACATTGAAAATGTTCAGGACATAATTAATATCCTCATGACCAAAGTATTTGATTTGCATTTTGTTAATACGATATGTTTTCCCACTAAAAGAAACCATGAGCAAATCAAAGATATGGCGAAAATAAATGATATAATGATAATTATTGGATCATTTACCAGCGCAAATTCAAATCGATTAACGCAACTATCTTCAGCTATTAATTTACAATCTTTTCAAGTCACCGATTCAAAAGATTTAAAACCTAAATGGTTTAAGAATAAAGATAATATTGGAATCTCTGCTGGAGCATCTACTCCGGATTATCTTATTAAAGACGTAAAAGACACTATAGAAAATATATATAAGGAAAAATTATGGGACAAGGAACCTACGAAGTTAAAGTTGGCTTAGCAGAAATGCTAAAAGGTGGCGTCATTATGGATGTCACAACGGCTGAACAAGCACAAATCGCAGAGGATGCCGGTGCAGTGGCTGTAATGGCATTAGAAAGGATACCTGCTGATATACGTACCGATGGCGGCATTGCAAGAATGTCTGATCCATTAATGATAAAAGATATTCAGAAAACGGTATCAATTCCAGTAATGGCAAAATGCAGGATTGGCCACTTTGCGGAAGCCCAGATTTTAGAAGCATTAGAAGTGGATTTTATTGATGAAAGTGAAGTGTTGACTCCGGCAGATGATAATAATCATATTTATAAACATGATTTCAAAATACCTTTTGTATGTGGCGCCAGGAATCTGGGGGAAGCATTAAGAAGAATCGGTGAAGGTGCAGCAATGATTCGAACAAAGGGTGAAGCCGGTTCTGGAAATATTGTTGAAGCAGTTCGCCATATGCGAAGTATTATAAATGAGATTAATCTGCTCGGAACATTAGGGCATGATCAGCTCATGGCAACAGCAAGGGATTTTCAAGCCCCCTACTCTCTTGTAGCACAAGTTGCAAAAATTAAAAAATTACCTGTTCCCAATTTCAGTGCTGGTGGAATCGCAACGCCGGCAGATGCTTCATTAGTTATGCAATTAGGAGCTGAATCAGTTTTCGTTGGTTCAGGAATCTTTAAATCAGAAGATCCGGCATCCCGGGCAAAAGCCATCGTCGATTCCGTAACACATTATAAAGATGCAGATAAACTTGCAATAGCTTCTTCTGGATTGAAATCTGCAATGAAAGGCTTAGATATTTCTGAAATACCGGAAGATCAAATGCTTCAGGATAGAGGGTGGTAAGGAAAGTTGGAGTTTTAGCTCTCCAGGGAAATTATATTCAACATAAAAGGATGTTGGATAATTTGGGGATTAACAACATTCTGGTTCAATATCCTCGAGAATTAGAAAAGTGTGATTTGCTTATTATCCCTGGAGGAGAATCAACTACAATTTCTAAACTAATTGACAGAAATAAATTCCGTAAGCCAATCATGAATTTCGCGCAAATAAATTCGGTATTTGGCACCTGTGCAGGTATGATTTTGCTATCATCTACAAAAGAAGCAAATAATTTAAAACCATTGGGTGTAATGGACTTTAAAGCTGAACGTAATGCATATGGAAGACAGGTGAATTCATTCTCTGGAAACTTGCACCTAGAATTTGATAATTCAAATAATTTTAAAGCTTTATTTATCAGGTCTCCTAAAGTGTCAAATTTAGGAAAGGGAATAAAAATTTTAGCAACGTATAAAAAAGAGCCAGTTATGATTAGCGATGGTAGGCATTTTGCCACTACCTTTCATCCAGAAATTGGTAATGATGTCAGAATCCACAAATATATTATGGAACAAATAAATGCATAAACTCTGCCTTCTTCCTAAAATTGATTCTCCTGAAGATATTAAAAAACTGAATAAAAATGCATTGAGAAAGCTTTCTACTGAGGTTGGGCAATATATTCAGGATGTTGTTGAAAATGTAGGCGGTCATTACTCATCACCATTGGGTGTGGTGGATTTAACAATTGCCCTACATTATCTTTATAATTCACCTTCTGATAAAATTATTTGGGATGTAGGACATCAGGCTTATGCACATAAAATTCTCACCGGCAGGAGAGACGCATTTAAAAATATGCGGCAAAAAGGTGGGATTAGTGGTTTTTTAAAAAGGGGTGAGAGTCCGCATGATATTTTTGGAGCTGGTCATGCCAGTACTTCCATTTCTGCTGCTTTAGGATTTGCTCATGCAAGAGATCGTAAAAAAACAAACGACCAGATTGTTGCCATAATTGGTGATGGGGCAATGACTGGTGGATTGGCATATGAGGGAATAAACAATCTTGGATATCATCGTACCCAATTAACAATTGTATTAAATGACAATTCACATTCCATATCTAAATCGGTTGGAGCATTATCTCATTATTTAACACGTGTAGTCACAAATCCAACCTATAATCGCATTCGAAATGATATTTGGGAAATTTCAGGTAAATTGCCGCTTTCCAGCCATATTCGAAAAATTATGAGAAAAACTGAAGAAGGGATTAAAGGCTATTTAACTCCTGGTGCATTATTTGAAGAATTAGGATTACGCTATATTGGTCCAATTGACGGTCATAATTTAGATGAGCTCATTCGAACCTTTCGGGCAGTTAAGAAAATGAATACCCCCGTTTTAGTTCATGTTTATACATGTAAAGGGAAGGGTAGTAAGTTGGCTGAAGAGGATGCTGTTAAATATTACAGCATAGGGGGGAAGGCTAAACAAAAAGTTGAAAATGCTGCTCCTGATTATTCTAACGTATTTGGACAGTCAATTATACAGTTAGCAGAAAAAGATGATAAAGTGGTTTGCATTACTGCTGCTATGGAAATTGGAACAGGCATGACCCCCTTTATTGAAAAATATCCAGATAGGTATGTGGATGTGGGAATTGCGGAAGAACATGCTGTAACATATTCCTCTGGTCTTGCAGCGGAGGGGTATAAACCAATTGTACCGATTTATTCAACTTTTATGCAGCGGGCTTATGATCATATTTTACATGACGCCTTACTTCAGAATCTCCCCTTGGTTTACTGCATGGACAGATCGGGTGTTGTTGGTCCTGATGGGCCCACACATCATGGTGTTTTTGATTTGGCATTCATGCAGACATTACCAGGCATGATTGTTACAGCTCCTAAAGATGGAAATGAATTAAGAAATTTAATTGCCACAGCATTAGAGTCTGGGAAAAACTTTTCCATTCGATACCCGAAGGCTTCCAGCCGAGAGTTTGATGAAAATGGCACAGCTGAAATTTTAGAAATTGGAAAGTGGGATGTTCTCCATAATGGCTCTGACACTGCAATTTTTGCAGTAGGATCAATGGTTGGCATGATATTAGATGCTAAAAAGGAATTATATTCAGAATTGGGATATCTCCCAACTATAGTTAATGCGCGATTTATTAAGCCATTGGATTCTGAATTAATATTTGAAATATGCCAGAATCACAAGAATATAATTACAATTGAGGAAGGGGTGTTATCCGGTGGTTTTGGAGCTTCTGTGAGTACATTTTTGCACGATAATGGATTAGACAATAAATTACATCGCATAGGTATTCCGGATCAATTTGTAGAACATGCTACTAGAGATGAGTTGCTAGTTGAACTTGGTTTGTGTCCTGAGAATATAATTTCAGTATTAAAGAGTGAAAATATAGGTGAAGAAGTATATGAATTATAACTTCTCCGATTCTGAAAATAAATGGAAGGAAGATATAAAAAATTCTTCCCAACGTAATTATAGCTTTAAATCTGCGTCCGGTGAAGATGTAGATTTGCTTTATTATCCAGAAGATAATGAAAATAATTACCTTGATAAATTAAATTTTCCTGGACAATTTCCATATACACGAGGAATCCACCCTAATCTTTATAGGGGTAAATTGTGGACTATGAGGCAATTTGCAGGATTCGGTACACCCGCTGAAACAAACCAACGATTTAAGCATCTCCTTGAACAAGGTCAAACCGGATTATCAGTTGCTTTTGATATGCCCACATTAATGGGTTATGATGCGGATCACCCCTTATCTGAAGGGGAAGTGGGCATGTGTGGTGTTGCCATAAGCTCACTCCAAGACATGAAAATATTATTTGATGGTATCGATTTATCTCAAATTAGTGTTTCCATGACTATTAATGGTCCTGCTGTCATATTGTTTGCTTTTTATGTTGCTGTGGCACAAAATCAAGGTGTAGATATTTCAAAATTAAATGGAACATTGCAAAATGATATCCTGAAAGAATTTATCGCCCAAAAAGAATGGATTTATCCTCCTGTAGAATCAATGCGGATCATTATGGATATGATACAATATTGCACTAAAGAAATGCCTAAATACAATACCATTTCTGTGAGTGGATATCATATTCGTGAAGCAGGATCAACTGCCATTCAAGAGCTTGCTTTTACTTTGGCAGATGGATTTTGTTATGTAGAACATGCCATTAAGGTTGGGCTAGATGTAGATGAGTTTGCCCCTCGTTTATCCTTTTTTTTCAATTCACATTTAGACTTTTTTGAAGAAATTGCAAAGTATAGAGCAGCCAGACGAATTTGGGCTCAAGTAATGAAGGAAAAATATGGGGCTAAATCTGAGAGATCATTAAAATTACGATTTCATACACAAACCGCTGGTTTTAGCTTGACTGCCCAACAACCTCAGAATAATATAAGCCGTACTGCATTTCAAGGTCTTGCAGCTGTTTTAGGGGGCACACAATCGCTGCATACAAACTCTATGGATGAGACTCTGGCTTTACCATCACAACATGCCGCTGAAATAGCTCTGCGAACTCAACAATTAATTGCTTTTGAAACTGGGGTGACAAATGTGGTTGACCCATTGGGTGGGTCATGGTATGTTGAAGAACTTACGGATAAAATGGAAAAGGAAGCATATAATTATTTTTCTAAAATTGATGATTTAGGGGGAGTGATTCCTGCCATTGAAATGGGATATTTTCAGCGGGAAATAGCTGAAGCAGCTTCGGATTATCAAAGAAGAGTCGATTCAAAAAGGCGGATTGTTGTTGGCGTTAATGAATTTAGTAAAAATAATGAAGAAATTGAAATTCCCATCTTAGAAATTAGAAAAGAAGTGGAGAGAGAACAAATTGGAGGTTTAAAATCTTTACGAGAAAAAAGAAATGAAGAAACTGTAGATGCAAAGCTCAAATCTATTACGGATGCATGCCGTACAAAAGACAACTTAATTCCGTTGATCATTGATGCAGGACAGTCACATGCTACTTTAGGTGAACTTGTCACTTCAATGAAAGTTGTCTTTGGTGAATGGCAGGAGACGGCTGTTGTTTGATGGAAATAGTTGCTGATCTGCATATGCATTCAACTTGTTCAGATGGAAAGTATTCCCCAAGCATAATTTTGGATAAAGTGGTAAATGCGGGGCTTTCGACCTTCGCTCTATCTGATCATGATACGATTAATCATATTCCTATAATTAATGCCTGCATAGAAAGTAAACGCATTGACATACAGTTTATCCCTGCAACAGAAATATCATGTGAACATAATGGTGAATCCATACATATACTCGCATATTATCAAAATGGGGACATGAGCCATTTCTCAGATATTTTTAACAAAATGAATATCGAACGGAAAAATGTAATTAGAAAAATGGGTCTAAAATTAAATGAGCTGGGGTATGATATTGATTTTGAAGCTATAATTAAAAATACAGAGAATCCCGGTAGGCCTCATCTTGGCAATGCGTTAATTAAAGCAGGATATTTTAAAAATCTTAATGAGGTATTTGATCAGGTTTTAGGGTTTAATAAGCCAGCCTACATCAAAAAAGATAAACCCTCAGCAATAATTGTTATAAATAAAATACGAGATTTTGGAGGGATATCCATACTTGCCCATCCTGGAGTTTATGGAAAACATTCTAAAATTGAAAATATTTTCTCATTGGATCTAGATGGAATCGAGGTTTATCATCCTGACCATAGTAAAAAACAAACTCAATATTATTTGGAATACACTCAAAAACATAATTTGTTAGTTTCTGGTGGCTCTGACTTCCATGGCTGGGATAATAAAAAATCAGTTGGTTCATTTGGAATTGGTGTAGATTATTTAAATAACATAATTGACAAATTAAATTAAATGACATCTTCTGAAAGTGTATTTCAGCATGACAATCCTTTTACAATAGGCATTGAAGAGGAATATATGTTATGCAATCCTGAAACAGGCGAATTGATAAATCGTGCCAATGAAATTATGGAAAATATTGACAGTGATTTAAAATCTCGATATAGTTATGAATTAATACTTTCAGAAATAGAAATAAATACTTCTGTTTGCAAAACTGTCTCGGAGGCTATGGAAGAAATCACTTTTTTACGTGGAAATACAAAAATATTAGGTGAATCTCTGGGCTTTCGATTGGGCATTAGCGGTACGCATCCCACTGCAATCTGTAAGGATCAAGTATTTGTTGATAATGATTCCTATCGGTGGGTTGTGGAGCAATTAAATTACTATGCGAGGAGAAACATTACATTTGCCAACCATGTTCACGTTGCCGTAAATGGTGCAGAATGTGCGATCCATGTAGCTAATTCTTTACGGAGGTGGATTACTCCACTATTAGCATTAAGTACTAATTCACCATTTTTTGAAGGAGAATTAACTGGTTTGCGATCTTCCAGAACCTTTCAATTTGGTGTATTTCCACGAACGAATATTCCTGTACGTTTTAATGATTTTAAGGAGTATAGTCGGTTAATTGATAAATATTTAGAAACAAATACCATAACAAAACCTCGCCAAATATGGTGGAAAATCAGACCTCATATTGATTTTGGAACTATAGAATTCAGGATATGTGATGCACAGCGTTCGCTTAGAAATATAGAGATGTTATCAGCATTAGCTCAAGCATTAGTTTATCAAGCAGTTGAGGATTATAATTCTAATACACTTTTAGAATCATTTAATATGGAATATCTTTATGATGGTCTTTGGAAAGCATCTCGATTCCCTATGGAGGCAAACATAATTGATCCAGTGACTTATGAAGTCTGTACGATAAAGGGGCAAATAGAACAAATGATGGAGTACACTAATGATTCCTTAAATTTCTTTAATAACTCTCACATAGTAAAATCTGTGAATCATATTTGTGAAAATGGCACTGAAGGAGATGATCAGATGGAGGTCTATAACAATTTTGGATTTGATGGATTAAAAAGTTATTTAATGGATAATATAGAATTTCAACTTAATTAATAGGAGTAAATGTCAAATGTCAAGAAAAGTAGTTCATGTCGTTGGAACTGGCACAATAGGAGAGCCATTAATTGGTCTTTTATGTGATTTTAAAGAAGACCTCGGAATTGATGAGGTAAGTTTTCACAAAAACACACCTCTAACTACAGATAGGTCAAAGGTGAAGAGCCTTATGAGTAGAGGAGCCAGGCTGACTACTCATGAAGAAAAGTTTGATGGATTTAATGCAATTGGATTAAAACCAGAATTTCAGACAGAAGAAGCCATCGATAGAGCATCAGTAGTAATTGATTGTACTCCTAAAGGTTTTGGCCATGCAAATAAAAAGCGTTATTATGAGAAATACCTGGATAATACTGAAGGATTTGTTGCACAGGGTAGTGAATTTGAATTTGGGAAAATGTATGCTCGCAAAATTAATGATTCTGCATTAGTTCATGGTGAAGATAAATTCATCCAGGTTGTATCTTGCAATACACATAATCTTTCTACAATTGTAAATAATTTAGCACTGATTGATGGTGAAGATAATCTGATTGAAGGGCGGTTTAATTTGATCCGAAGATCAAATGACGTAAGTCAATCTACTAACTTTGTTCCGTCTCCACAAGTGGGTAAGCATCAGGATAATGAATTTGGGACTCACCACGCCAGGGACGCTGCTTTACTTTTCAAAACATTGAATTTAGATCTCAATTTATTTTCATCTGCGATGATTGTAAATTCTCAGTACATGCACATTCTACATTTTCATTTAAAGGTGAAAAAACCAACAAATATTCAAAAAATTATTGCCAGGTTTGATGCCAATGACCTTATTGCAACCACTGATAAAGTAAACGCAAATGAGGTGTTTAGTTTTGGTCGGGACCATGGGCATTTTGGGAGAATATTAAATCAAACAGTTATTTCAATTCCCTCATTAAATGTCCGCAATGAAACAGAGATAACGGGTTTTTGTTTTACTCCTCAAGATGGTAATTCACTGCTGAGTTCAATTGCCATTACAGAATGGTTTTTGTATCCTCACTCTTATGAAAGCAAAATTCAATGCTTAGCACCATTCTTTTTTGATGAGGTTTAAAGGAAAGCTAATAACAAATATTATTCACTATTAATGGTCCAATTATTAGAAAATAAACTGTCTGATTATTGTAAGGAACTTGATATTCCATTACAAGAGTTATCAATATTACATTCCTTTTCAGGAGGAATTGATAGTACCGTTTTAGCTTCTCTTTTAATAGAATTAAAGGAAAAATATGGCTTCAAATTATCCCTAATGCATTTTAATCATAATGCTGATTTAAATGCCAAAATAAGAGAAAAATTCTGTAACTCATTTTCAATTAAAAATAAAGTTGATTATCACAATAAAGATTTATTTATTAATCATAGTGAAAATTTTGAATCATCTTCGAGGAAAAAAAGATATTCTGAATTAAATGCCATTACAGCTAAAATCAATAGCCATATAATTTGTACGGCTCACCATCTGGATGATCAAATTGAGACATTATTTATGAAAATGCTGGATAATTCAGATTGGATATCTAAAATAGGGATTCGTGAAAAATTAGATAAAATAAGACGGCCATTATTGTCTGTGCGAAAAGATGAGATAAGACAAATTGCAATTGAGAGAAATCTTTCATGGGTTGAAGATCCTTCAAATAATGATTTATCTTTTCGAAGAAATAATGTGAGGAAATCTTTATTACCAGATGCAATCAAGGCAGATCCTAAATTGGAAAGCACACTCTTAAATGAATCTCATGCTAGCCAAGTAAAAATGAATTCCTATATCTCTGAATTTAATAATAATAAATTCAACATAAAATATTCTAAACAGTTCATTTCAGTTAATTTAGAAAAAATAAAATATTTTGAAATTGAAAAGCTGAAAATATTTATCTATTGGTTCTCATCTAACTATTTACAAATTGACATCCCGGAAAAATCACGGAATTATTGGATAGAATTCAGTAAATATTTACAAAATTCTAAAACTGGATCAATTTACAATCTTGGACCCCTAACCTGTATTTTAAATAGGGAAGAAATACTTTTTATTTCAGATTATTTACAATTATTAGAAGAACCAATAAAGACAGAACTAACACCCAATAAAAAATGGTTTAACACACTATTTACGATAAAAAATTGCAATAGTCCTGTTTTTTCTAAAGATAGAAATGAATTTTCCTTCACAGAAAATGTTTTAAAGGACGGCTTGTATTTAAGACGATGGAGAAAGGGCGACAAGATTCTAACTTCTACATCCGCACAACATATATTATTAAGTAATTTATTTATAAATAATAAAATATCAAAATTAGGTAAATTAATTCAGCCTGTTGTCGTTGATAAAATGGACAATATAGTATGGGTTCCCGGTTTGGCTCATGCTAAATTACCTGGAGATTTTACCTGTAATCATAGAAAGGTTGTAAAATGGATACCAGCATAATAATACCCGAAGGGTTTCCATATGCTGGAAATAATTTGGAAGAAATTATCTCACCTGATTCAGTTCAACAAAGAGTTGGTGAAATTGGTAGGGAAATATCTGGAATGTATCAAGGGAAAGTGCCTATTATTATAGGAGTACTAAACGGTGCTTTTCTATTTATGGCTGATTTAGTAAGACATCTTGACATCCAATTTGAAGTAGATTTTATAAAAATTGACTCATACGGAGATGGCACAAAAAGCTCGGGTACAGTTCGACTTTTAAAAGATATTAGTGCAGATATCACCGATAGGGATGTTATTGTTGTGGAAGATATTGTAGACACTGGATTATCGTTAAAATTTTTGAAACATCGAATGGAAGAAGCATCTCCCAAATCCTTACGATTTGCGACATTTTTATATAAACCGGATGTTGCTTCAACGGAATTGGAAATTGATTGGACAGGATTTAGTATAGAAGATCGATTTGTCGTTGGATATGGTTTAGATCTAAAACAAATATATCGAGGATTGCCAGGAATTTATGCAGTAAATGAGGAAGGTAAATAAAAAGTGAAAAAAAATAAGAAAAACAAAAAAGGAAAAAATAGTCCTCAAAATATTTGGAAAACGCTTGGGGGTAATTTATTAATTTGGGTATTAATAATTATTATGGCTGTTACTGCATTGCAATTTTTCTCTACAGACTTTAAACCGCAAACAATTGATTATACCCAATTCCAGGATTATATTGATCAAGATATGGTTGAATCTGGACGAATAATCGGCAGAACATTTAAAGGAACATTTAAAGAGCCGATAACAATCGAAACAGGTAATATTAATAAACCAAAACAAGTGAGTACTTTTACTACAGTTCTCCCTGAAGTTACTCTGGAGATGACAGAAATATGGAATAAAAAGGGAATTAATTATAGGTTTGAAGAACAGACTCTAGGTTTGTTTGATTATATTATTCAATTTTCACCCTGGTTATTGATAATATTCTTTTGGTTTTTCCTCATGAGAAAAATGCAGGGTGGTGGGGGACAGAATGGAATATTTAGTTTTGCTAAAAGTAAAGCCAAAATAATTTCTCCAGATAAACCCAAAACTTCCTTTAATGAAGTAGCAGGCTGTGATGAAGCCAAAGTTGAGCTGCAGGAAATTGTGGAATTTTTAAAACACCCGGGGAAATATAAGAAGTTAGGAGCAAAAATCCCTAAGGGTGCATTGTTGTTAGGTCCTCCCGGAACGGGAAAGACCCTTCTTGCCAAAGCGGTTTCCGGGGAAGCAAACGTACCATTTTTTTCTATCAGTGGTGCCGAATTTGTGGAAATGTTTGTTGGAGTTGGAGCTTCCAGGGTAAGAGATCTGTTTGATCAAGCAAAACGTAATGCCCCCAGTATTATATTCATTGATGAAATTGACGCTGTAGGAAGGCATCGAGGTGCCGGTTTAGGTGGAGGACATGACGAAAGAGAGCAGACACTCAATCAAATATTAGTTGAGATGGATGGATTCGACACTGATGATAGCGTTATTCTTCTGGCTGCCACAAATAGACCAGATGTTTTGGATAAAGCATTGCTTCGTCCTGGAAGATTTGACAGGCAAATTGTTGTGGATGTCCCTGGCGTTGATGGAAGGGAGGCCATTCTTAAAATCCACTCAAAAAATATCCCCATGGATAAAACAGTTGATTTAAAGGTATTAGCAAGGGGTACACCTGGTCTTGTAGGTGCAGATTTGGAAAACCTGCTTAATGAGGCTGCTTTATTAGCTGCTCGAAAAAATAAGAAAAAAGTCTTTATGAGTGATATTGAAGATGCTAAAGACAAAGTAATGATGGGGGTTGAAAGAAAGAGTATGATCCTTACTCCTAAAGAAAAGAAAGTCACTGCCTATCATGAAGCCGGACATGCTCTAGTTGCCTATTATACTGAAGGAGCAGATCCTGTACATAAAATTTCAATAATTCCTAGAGGAATGGCTCTTGGTATTACTGCTCAAATTCCCGAAGAGGAAAAACACAATTACCAAAAAAATTATTTATTAGGACGATTGGATATTTTAATGGGAGGTAGATGTGCAGAAAAAATAATATTTAATGATACATCTACTGGAGCCGGAAATGATATCGCCACAGCAACTGATATAAGTCGTAAAATGGTTTGTGAATGGGGGATGAGTGACAGAATTGGTCCATTAACATTTGGTAAAAAATCTGAAGAAATATTTTTAGGAAGAGAAATATCACATTCAAGAGATTACAGTGATGAAATTTCTCAAATAATAGATGAAGAAATATCTTTATTTGTAAAAAAGGCTGAGGATAATGCTGAAAATTTAATAAAAACAAATTTAGATGATTTAAAAAGTATTGCCAACGCATTACTTGAATATGAGTCCATTAGTGGTGATGAAATGAAACAGGTTATTAATGGCGAACCTATAGTTAGAATAGAGCCTAAAGAACAAAAGAAAAGGGTTCGGCGGCGAAAAAAAACAACAGAAAATGTACCAGAAAACAGTGATAGTGTTCAACCAATTATTACCAAGCCAGCTACATAGAAATGTCTGACTCTCTCTCAAATCCCACTAAAATTATGGGTATTTTGAATGCCACGCCGGATTCCTTCTTTGCTGAAAGCCGATTGCTTGATAATAGTGCAATTGATTTTCAAAATTATAAACATGCTGATATTGTTGATATAGGTTTTGAATCTTCAAGACCTGGAGCAAATCCTATTTCTGAAAATGATGAACTTAATAGGTTAAATGATTTTCTTATACATGTACCTGAATTCAAACAAACACTTTCCATCGATACATATAAGCCTCAAGTTGGCAAATTTGCTCTGGAAAATGGTTTTAATATGATTAATGATATTACAGGGGGTGGGAGAAGTGGGAAAATGCTTGAAATTGCCGCATTATTTAATTGTCCTATCGTTCTTATGCATATGCAGGGAAACCCTCTAACAATGCAAAATGAACCGATTTATGATGATATAATGGATGAATTGAAACATTATTTTGAATCAAAAATTGAACTGGCTAAAAATATTGGGTTGAAGGATAGTCAAATTATAATTGACCCGGGTATTGGATTTGGAAAACGAATAATTGATAACGATACAATTATTAACAAAATGGGTGATCTAAAACAATTTGGGTTTCCGGTTTTAATTGGAATATCGAGAAAATCTTTCTTAAGCATAGATGATGATGAAGTTGAGGACAGATTACCAGCAACATTAGGCGCTACTGCTTTGGCTGTTAAAAATGGTGCAGATATTATCAGGGTTCATGATGTGAAAGAAAATTATCAGATGCTTACTGTTATTTCCAGAATAATACAGAGAAATTATGTAAATGAGATAATTGTGTAAATGCAGTTTGATCTACGAGAATTCAACGAAATATTTAACCTCTCAAAATCCAAATATCGGGAAATGCGGAGGTACCTTTGACAAAAAAACAATCCAGGACTCTATTGCAAAACTTCAGAAAAAAACGACACAGCAAAATTTTTGGGATGATAATTATTCTGCGCAGAAAATATTAAAGCAAATCAGTTCATATGAAAATGAATTAAAAATGTGGAATGAGCTTGATGAACAATATGAGGAAGTGGAGTCTTATTTAGAATTGCTCCAGGAAGGAGAGGAAGTAGTAGAAGATGCAGATCAGGCCTTGGACTCATTTGGAAAATTCATTGAAAAGGTTCAGATCCGTAAACTTCTAAACGGTAGAGATGATCATCGTAATGCAATTTTAACTATTCATCCAGGTGCTGGAGGGACAGAATCGCAGGATTGGGCCAGGATGTTATTTCGCTTATATTCCCGGTGGTGTGAAAGAACGGGTTACAAAGTTAAAATATTAGACTACCAAGATGGCGATGAAGCTGGTTTAAAAGATGTGAGCATTGAAGTCTCAGGAGATTATGTTTATGGGAATTTGAAAGCTGAGAGAGGTGTCCATCGTCTGGTACGTATTTCTCCCTTTGACAGCAATTCTAAACGTCATACATCATTTGCATCTGTATTTATTTTCCCTATTATTGATGATGATGTTGAAATAACTATAGAAGACAAAGATATTAGAATCGATACTTATAGAGCAAGTGGAGCCGGGGGGCAGCATGTTAACAAAACAGATTCTGCTGTACGAATAACTCATATCGAAAGTGGAATTGTTGTTCAGTGTCAAAACGAAAGAAGTCAGTTGAAAAATAAAAATACCGCCCTAAAAATGATGAAGGCCAGATTATACCAGCAGAAAATGGAAGAAAGAGCCGCTTCACAAGAGCTTCTGTCTGAACAAAAAAAAGAAATTGGATGGGGGAGCCAAATTCGCTCTTACGTTTTTCATCCCTATAATTTAGTAAAAGACCATCGAACCAAATATGAAACGTCAAATATTCAAGCTGTTATGGATGGAGATATTGATAATTTTATTAGAGCATACTTATTAGATAAATTGGAACAATAATTGGAAGCTGAACACAAAAATTTACAAGAGATAATTAAATTTCGTTTAGAAAAACTGGAAAAAATTAAAAATGCAGGTATTAATCCTTACGCTTATAATTTTGACAAAAAAGATTCAATTGAATCTTTAATTCAAAAAGGTGAAAATGGAATTGGTGAAAAAGTGATGACCGCCGGAAGGATGGTATCTTTTAGAAAGATGGGTAAAGCAAGTTTTACTCATATTCAGGATGAAAATGGAAAAATTCAAATTTATTTGAAAAACGATTTACTGCCAGAATCAATTTATGATAATATTGTCCGCAATCTTGATTTGGGTGATATAATTGGATGTACTGGGGAGCTTTTTGTTACCAAAATGGGCGAATTATCCATAAAAGCAGATAATATAAACATTCTATCAAAAAACATACGTCCTTTGCCAAATATGAAGGAAAAAGAAGGGGAATCATTTAATGCATTTGAGGATAAAGAATTACGATATCGCCATAGACAATTAGACCTGATTGCTAATCCCTCTATAAAAGCTGTTTTCAAGAAAAGAGCCAAAATTATTTCATCAATTAGAAAATATTTGGATGATAATAATTTTATTGAGGTAGAAACTCCAGTTCTCCAGCCAGTTTATGGCGGAGCATCTGCCAGGCCATTTACTACCTTTCACAATACACTTGAACAACCTCTGTATTTGAGAATTGCAGACGAATTGTATTTAAAGCGATTAATTGTAGGTGGATTTGAAAAAGTATATGAACTTGCAAAAAATTTCAGAAATGAAGGTATGGATAGAAATCATAATCCTGAATACACATCCCTGGAGTTTTATCAGGCATATTCTGACATTTATGAAATGATGGAATTTACTGAGAATCTATTTAAACAAGTTGCAGAGGAAACAGGTGATAACACCACTTCATTTGGTGGACATACCATAAATTTTAAAAGGCCATTTCTTAAAAACACAATGTTTGGTCTTTTACAGGAATATACCAAAAAGGATTTATCTGAAATGGATGAAAATGAAATAACTGATTTTGCAAAGTCTAAATCTTTAGACATCAGCGATGGAATGAATTATGGTCAGGTTTTAGATAAAATATTTGGCGAATTGGTGGAACCGTACTTAATAGAGCCTATATTTGTAACCGATTATCCAAAAGCTATTTCACCGCTTGCAAAGGAAGACCGTAATGGTAAAGCGGGCATTGTGGAAAGATTTGAGTTATTTATTGCAGGAATGGAATTTGCAAATGCGTTTAGTGAATTAAATGATCCAATTGAACAAAGAATCCGGTTAGAATCTCAAGCAAAACTTCGAGATTCTGGGGATGAAGAAGCTCAAATAGTTGATGAAAATTTTCTTCAGGCAATGGAAATTGGTATGCCTCCAACCGGTGGGGTTGGCATTGGAGTTGACCGGCTTGTAATGCTGCTTACCCAACAAGAGTCAATAAAGGATGTTATATTATTTCCGGCAATGCGCCATGAAGATAAATGAATCTCACCACCCGGATTGCCCTTCGGCATCTCCTGTCTAAACATAACTTCGGGTTCATCTCTTTTTCTACTATTCTCAGCATTATTGGTCTCATGCTTGGAATTTCAGCCCTAATAATTATATCATGTATTTCAGATGGATTTAATGATGTTATAAATAATAAATTATCTGGAATTGATGGACATATTAGAATTCATAGCTATTTGACCGATGAAATCAAGGAAGATAAATTTCATGAAATTGATTCTATTTTCCATGCAGCATATCCACTTTTAAAATATACAACTCCATATATTGAAAAGCATGCAATTATCAGGAAAGGCTCCCATTCTGAAGGTATAATTTTATACGGTGTGCCAGAAAGAGCCTTAAATGATATTTTCCAATTAAATCAATTTGCCAATACTCAACCTGTATTTAAAAAGAAAAATAGCATTATTGTGGGAAATAGATTAGCTGATTTAATGGATATTACTGAAGAGGACAATGTCATTATTATAAATCCAGAAAAAATGGCATCTCATCAATTACTTGAGGCTGAAAATTTTACAGTTGTAAATACATTTCAAACTGATTTCCCTGAGTATGATCGATTATTGGCTTTTATACCACTTGAAAAAGCACAGAGTTACTTTGGATTGGAATCACAAATGACAGGATTAATCCTTAATGTCGAAAATCCCAGTAAAGTGGAAAATGCAGATTTAATAATATCTGAATCATTAGGAATGCTGCCGTACATGACAATAACGTGGAAAGAAAGGCATGCAAGTTTATTGGATTGGTTAAATGTTTATGACATTCCAATTAAATTAATAATGTTTTTTATTACTGCAGTGGGAGTATTCAATATTGGAGCATCCTTATGGATGATTATACTCGAAAAGACCAGAGAATTCGGCATTCTTCAATCAATGGGACTCACAAAATCACAAGTGAGGGAAATAATAATAAAAGAAGGCACAATTATTGGTTTATCGGGTAGTATCCTTGGAATATTATTGAGTTTATCTGTTTTATATTTAGAATCAGTTTATCATATTATTCAGTTGCCCAATGATATTTATTTCATGAATTATTTACCTGTTAAAATCTCTTCTGTTTACTTTTTCTTTTATCCCATAATCACATTTTTAATAACGATTGGTTTTTCCTATATCCCCGCAAAACATGCCTGTAAAATAACCCCCTCAGAAGCACTTCGTTATGAATAGACTCAAATTCATACTTAAATTTATTGTGAGTAAACAGAATACTGGAAAATACAATTGGAATTTACTCTTTCCGTTTGCTGGTGTGATAATTGGCTGTTTCACTGTGGCTTTAACTCTGGCGGTTATGGAAGGTATGGAATATGCCATATTTACAAAATTGGAAAATATCTCATTTCCAGGTAAATTGATGAATATAAACTCAATAATTACTGAAGAATTAGAAGATTATCTTCTTACAAATGGTATCCAGTCACAAAGTGGAATTGAAGATCAAATTATAATAATGAATGGTGGTGAATTCAGGCTTGTAACTATTCATGGCATTGAGGATTTCGGGGCATTTAGGCAAAATGTATTTTCACCTGAATTAATTGAAATTGATAGTTCATTTGGGAATTCTAATCTGTATATTGGCAGAGCACTTGCAACACGGTTAGATTTATCCCTGGGAGATGCAATATTAATTGCTCACCCTGAACGAATTAATATCTTTACTGGATTACCAAACAGGAAACAAATGATTGTAGGAGGGATTTTCGATGTAGAAATTCTGGATTACAATCAAAAACATATTTTCTGTAAATATAATTTAATAAGCGATTTTCTTCCGGAAAAACAAAACACCCTTTATTTAGATAAACCTTTGGACGTTCAATTTTTAAGTAATATTAAAGAATTATTCCCCGAAATTAGATATAAGTTTTGGGAGGAAAACCATGGTACGTTTATTTCAGCCATGAAATTAGAAAAATACACCTATTCAATAATTGGATTCCTAATAGTTGGTATTGCAGGTTTTACGCTCATGAGTATGATGAGTCTGTCTGTAATGCAGAAAATTCCGCAAATTGGCATATTACGCGCTGTTGGGATGAAAGCCGTAGATATTAAATATATATTTATTTTTCAAGCAATATCAACTTCAATAATTAGCAGCATAATCGGAATTCTATTGGCTTTGGGATTTATTCAACTTGATAACCAGTTTAATTTAATACATTTGCTATTTCCTGGAGGATTATTTTTTGATTTCCCATTAATATTAAAAAATATTTATATCATTTTAATTTTTTCTGTCTCTTTCATACTTTTAATTTTAGCAGGTTTATATCCTTCGTTAAAAGCAGCACGTATTGACCCAATTAAAGCCATAGGATTTAGAAGATAATGCCCATACTTGAAGCACATAATATTTCTAAAACATATTATAAAGCTGAAGAAACAATTCCAGTTCTAAACAAACTTAATATTGTTGTGGAAAAAGGAGAAATTCTTGTATTAATAGGACCGTCGGGATCAGGCAAGTCAACGCTTCTCAATATTTTAGGTACTTTAGACTCAGATTATTCAGGAAACCTGATAATAGATGAATTACCTATTACAAATGCCGTAGATTTAAGCAATATTCGTAGGCATAAATTGGGGTTTATATTTCAATTCCATCATCTCCTCCCTGAATTTACGATCCTTGAAAATCTATTAATCCCACAAATGATTGCTCACAATTTCTCAAATGTTCCTCAAAAAGCCACTATAGATATGCTTGAAATTATTGGCCTGAAAAATAGAATAAATCATTATCCAAATGAAATATCAGGAGGAGAAAGGCAGCGTGTTGCCGTATTGAGAGCAATGGTTAATAAGCCATGTTTAATACTGGCAGATGAGCCCACAGGAAATTTAGATAGAGAAAATAGTCAAAAAATGTTAAAATTAATGACTGAATTAAAGGCAAATTATCAACAGTCATTTATTATTGCGACCCATGATCAGTCAATTTTGGACATTGCTGATAGAGTATTGTATTTGAAGGATGGAAAAATAAAAAAGGAAATATAACTAAAATTATGAAGGAAAATTTTTCAAAGGGAGTTCAAAGAGTATTAAAATTTGCAAAGGAAGAAGCTGTACGATTAGGTCATAGCTATGTGGGATCTGAGCATCTGCTCCTGGGAATCATAAAAGACAGTAATGGAAAAGCGGCTAATATTCTAATTTCTATTGGCTGTGATATCCAGGAAATGAAAGTTATGGCTGAAGATATGGCCAAGCCCAGTGGAGGAACAATGACTTTAGGTCATCTTCCATTAACCAGAAGAGCTGAACGAATTTTGCGTACAACTTTTAGTGAAGCGCAAAATTATAAAGAAGAGGTTGCGAACCAAATGCATCTTCTACTGGCATTAGCAAGAGAGGATGAGGGCTTAGCTACAGAGGTTTTAAATGCATATTCTGTAGATTATGAACTGTTAAGTACATTAACATCATCATCTCCTGTTAAAAAGGAAAAAAAGACCCCTAAGAAATCGCCCACACCTACTCTGGATATATTCAGTAGGGATTTATCAAAAATGGCTTCAGATGGCAAATTAGACCCCGTTATTGGGAGAAAGGTTGAAGTCGAGCGTCTAGCTCAGATTTTATCCAGACGAAAGAAAAATAATCCGGTTTTAATTGGTGAACCTGGCGTGGGGAAAACAGCAATTGTAGAAGGCTTGGCTCTTCGTATTTATGAAAAAACAGTTCCACATATCCTGTGGGGTCAGCGGGTAATCATATTAGATCTAGCTGGATTAATAGCAGGCACAAAATATCGAGGGCAATTTGAAGAGCGAATGCGTACTATGATGCTAGAATTAGAAGCCTGTTCCGAAATAATAGTTTTTATTGATGAATTGCATACCCTGGTTGGTGCTGGTGGTGCGTCTGGTTCTCTGGATGCCGCAAATATGTTTAAGCCAGCATTGGCACGTGGGGATATTCAAATAATTGGTGCAACCACTTTAAATGAGTTTAGAAAATATATTGAGAAAGATGGAGCATTGGAACGTCGATTTCAGAAAGTTATGGTAAATCCACCATCCTTGGAAGAAACAATTGAAATTCTAAATGGAATTAAAGAAAAATATGAAGAACATCACCAAGTTCAACTATCTGACAATGCCATTCGGGCATGCGTAGAGTTAAGTGATCGATATATTTCCGACAAATACCTTCCAGATAAAGCAATTGATGTTATGGATGAGGTTGGCTCACATGTCCATATCCATAATATTCATGTACCGGACGAAATTGTGAAATTGGAAAAAAATATCTCCGCACTCAGGAAAAAGAAAGAGTCTGTAATTGCAAAACAGAAATTTGAGCAAGCTGCAGAAATGCGGGACAAAGAGAGAAGAATGATTGCCAAGCTCAAAGTTGCCCAGGAAAAATGGGATAGTTCGGAAAAATCATCTCGTCCAAAGGTTACTGAAGAAGATGTTGCAGATATTGTATCAATGGTGACTGGCATTCCTTTAGCAAAAGTAGCCGAATCTGAAACAGAAAAGCTTCTTCATATGAATGACGAACTTAAGAAAAGTATTGTAGGTCAAAATGATGCAATCGAAAAATTGACCCTTGCTACACAAAGGGCAAGAGCGGGATTAAAAAATCCTAATAGACCTATCGGTTCATTTATGTTTCTTGGACCTACTGGTGTTGGAAAAACTGAGTTAGCTAAAGTACTTGCTGAATATTTGTTTTCTAATACTGAATCTCTTATTAAAATAGATATGAGTGAGTATGTAGAGCGATATAATGTTTCCAGGTTAATTGGTGCGCCTCCTGGCTATGTTGGATATGAAGAGGGGGGGCAACTCACCGAGCGTGTTCGTAGAAAACCTTATTCAGTTGTACTTTTTGATGAGATTGAAAAAGCGCATAGAGATGTTTATAATATACTCTTACAGATTTTAGATGAGGGTCGTATTACTGATAGTCTGGGACGCACGATTGATTTCAGAAATACTATTATAATTATGACTTCAAATATTGGTACAAAAACTGTAAGCTCAACCTCTTTGGGATTTAAAACAACAAAAGAAGAAAATAAAAATGATCATTATGCAGACATTATGTCGGAAGTAAACAAATATTATATACCGGAATTCTTAAATCGTATTGATGAGGTAATAATATTTAACTCTCTTCTTAAGGAAGATCTCCAAGCTATTATTGATATTCAATTGAATGATCTTAGAGAAAACCTCGAAAAGAAAAATAATACTTTACGGGTAACTAAATCTGCAAAAGAAATTCTTATACGAGATGGCGCTCATAGAGAATGGGGGGCTCGTCCTTTAAGGAGAATGATTCAAAATGAAATAGAAAATGAAATTTCTACAAAATTTCTCACTGGTGAATTTACAGAAAATGGTATAATTACAGTTAAATCTAAAAATAAACAATTAGAATTCTCCCAAGAACCGATAAAACTGAAAAAAATGTCTAAGCGTAAAAGACCGTCAAAAGAAACCGAACCTTCCGAAAACTAATAACTCTGCCATATAGACGCATTTTATTTATTGGCATTATTCTTGATGTAATCTCGCCAGTAATATTTTGACAATTAAATTTATACAAAGGAGTTAGAAATGGCAAAAATTATTGGTATTGATTTAGGTACTACCAATTCATGTGTGGCTGTAATGGAAGGGGGAAGTCCCACTGTTATTACAAATAGTGAAGGTGGTCGTACCACACCATCAGTAGTAGCTTTTACTAAAGCCGGTGAAACACTCATTGGGCAGCCAGCAAAACGTCAAGCAGTCACAAATCCAGAAAATACAATTTCATCATCAAAGCGATTTATAGGTCGAATGTATGATGAAGTTGGTACTGAAATTTCAGAAATGCCCTATAAGACAATAAAGGGTAAAAACGGTGAAGTAATAATCACAGCCCAGGATAAAGAGTACGCCCCGCCACAAATTGGTGCTATGGTTCTCCAAAAATTGAAACAAACTGCTGAAGAATATTTAGGAGAAAAAGTTACAGAAGCCGTTATAACTGTTCCAGCATATTTTAATGATTCACAAAGACAGGCAACCAAGGATGCTGGTGCTATAGCAGGATTAAATGTACGCAGAATTATCAATGAGCCTACAGCAGCAGCTCTTGCCTATGGGTTAGACAAACAAAAAGATGAAAAAATCGCTGTTTTTGATTTTGGCGGAGGTACATTTGATATTTCCATTTTGGAGCTTGGTGATGGTGTCTTTGAAGTTAAATCAACTAATGGTGATACGCATCTTGGTGGAGATGATCTTGATCAGGCATTGGTGGATTATCTGATTGGTGAATTTAATAAATCTGATGGAATTGACCTTGGCAAAGACCCAATGGCATTGCAGCGTTTAAGGGAAACGGCTGAGAAAGCTAAGTGCGAACTTAGTACATCAAAACAAACGGATATTAATTTACCATTCATAACGGCAGATTCATCAGGTCCGCGGCATTTGAATATCAGTCTAACACGGGCAAAATATGAAACACTTATTGAAAAGTTGATTAATCGTACTATTCAACCATGTGAAAAAGCTATAAAAGATGCAGGTTTAAAAGCTTCTGAAATTGATGAAGTAATACTGGTTGGCGGATCAACCCGAATTCCTAAGGTTCAGAAAATTGTACAAGATATTTTTGCCAAGGAACCAAATAAAGGAGTAAATCCTGATGAAGTAGTTGCAATTGGTGCAGCAATTCAAGGCGGAGTTATGGCTGGTGACGTAGAAGATATACTGCTATTAGATGTTACACCACTATCAATGGGAATAGAAACTTTAGGTGGTGTATCAACGCCACTAATTGAGGCAAACTCTACTATTCCTGCAAAGAAAAGCCAAATATTTTCTACTGCAGCTGATAGCCAGCCATCTGTTGAAATTCACGTTTTGCAAGGTGAAAGATCAATGGCGGTAGATAATAAATCACTTGGGCGATTTCATTTAGATGGCATTCCACCGGCACCCAGAGGAACCCCGCAAATTGAAGTTACTTTTGATATTGATGCAAATGGTATTCTCAATGTGTCTGCTGCGGATAAGGCAACCGGAAAAGAGCAATCTATAAGGATTGAAGCTTCCAGTGGATTATCGGAGGATGAGATTGAAAAGATGAAAGTCGATGCTGAAAAACATGCTAAAGATGATGAAGCCAAAAAAGAATCTGTAGATATACATAATACGGCAGATCAATTGATTTATCAGACAGAAAATCAAATGAAAGAAGCAGGGGATAAAATCACTGATGAAGATAAAAAGTCTATTGAAGATGCCGTTGAACAGTTAAAGCAGACAAATGGGGGCTCGGATATTGATGCAATTAAAACCGCCATTGAACATCTGAATAAAGCCTGGGAGCCAGTGGCTCAAAAGATGTACCAGGCTGAACAATCACAAACTGCTCAAGAGGAGTCTGAATCAACTGGTACCTCATCTGCAAAAGATTCAAAAACTACAAAAGAAGGTGAAGTAGAAGATGCCGATTTTGAAGTAGTTGAAGAAGGATAGATACCTTTTGAAATAGATACATAAAGGGGTGGATTTTCCACCCCTTTTTTATTATAGGATAAAAATTAATTTTCCTGTTAATTTTACCATAATATCGAGGCGTAGCGCAGTCCGGTAGCGCACTGCGTTCGGGACGCAGGGGTCGGAGGTTCAAATCCTCTCGCCTCGACAATGGTACAATCCACCATTGGTAAAGAATTGTCTGTGCAATATCAAAGCATGACTACTTTCCAAAATCAGAAAATACAATCAAGAATTAAATTAAATTTTGTCTTAAATTAGTACTTAAGATTTTAGATGTTCTTCGGTTATTATTCCCAAAATTGAGTTGATAATTGAATTCCTTCTAACACTTTTTGAAATTAATCACCTGATTATTTGAGCACTATTTTCATGAAAAATAAAAATACATCTGAAGATATAAAAGATCTCCGAAACCGATTAAAATACTCAGAGCTTCTTCAATCCTCTCTTTATAAAATAGCTCAGGCAGCCCATTCCGCTCAGAACTTACATGATTTATATTCTGGGATCCATAATATCATCAGCAAACTCATGTATGCTAAAAATTTTTATATTGCTATTTTAGATAAAGAGAAAAATTACCTGTATTTTCCTTATTATGTAGATCAAAAAGATAAAGAATTAGTTAACAATGAGGTAAAATTAGAAAAGAAAAGTTTGACGGGCCATTGTTTAGAGCTTGGGGTACCATTGCTGTACAGCAAGAAGGATATAATGGACCTTAGAAAATTAGGCGAGGTTAATCCTATAGGGACTATCTCTGAAGTATGGCTTGGGACACCATTAACAATTGGTGAAAAAACCATAGGCGTAATTGTTGTTCAGAGTTATGATAAGAACAAGATCCTAACAACTAATGATCGTGAACTATTGAACTTTGTCTCTGAGTTGGTTGCCATGGTAATTGAAAAAAAACGCCTGGAAGCAGAACAATTGGAATATCAGACAAATTTAGAACGGAAAATTAGGGAGAGAACAAAAGAATTATTCTTCGCAAAGGAGAAAGCGGAAAGTGCTGCACAGGCAAAATCTGAATTTCTTGCAAACATGAGTCACGAATTACGGACACCATTGAATGCTATTCTTGGTTTTTGCGAAATATTAATTGAAGATGCAACTGAATTAAAACAAGAAGGTGTTGTTAGTGATCTTGAAAAAATTCATACATCAGGTATAGATTTGTTGGCTTTAATTAATGACATATTAGATTTATCAAAAATAGAAGTTAAAAAAATTGATATAAATATTTCATCATTTGAAATGGAAAAATTGGTGAATTCTGTAAAAACTACTCTAGAGCCATATGCAAAAATTAATCGCAATAACATTCAAATTAATTTGCCAAAAAAATCCATTGTAGTTAGTTCTGATGAATTAAAAATCAGGCAGATATTGTTTAATCTTCTTACAAATGCATGTAAAAATTCAGAAGAAAGTGACATTAATTTAACAATAACACGAGAAACGGTAAAAAAAGATCAATACATTGTTTTTAAAGTCCAGGATTTTGGTGTTGGAATTCCCAAAAATAAAATGAAAGAAATATTTGAACCCTTTAATCAGGGAAATATAATTGATAACAGCAAACTAAAAGGAACAGGGCTAGGGCTCACAATTTCAAAAACATATTCTGAGCTTCTGGGTGGCTATATCCATGTGAAAAGTAAGGAAGGATTAGGCTCAACCTTCACCAGTTATATTTTACAGGATTATAATCGAGATAAAGGTAAATCAGAAGAATATAAGATAGTAGAAACTCCACAAATATCACCATTCCCACAGAAGGGTAAAATTTTAATTATTGATGATGATATCAACTTCTTGGACTTGATTGATAGAAGGTTATCAAAGGAGGGCTATTTAATTTTTACTGCAAATAATGGGAAATCAGGTCTTATTAAGGCGAATAAGCTAGTCCCCGATATAATTATTCTTGATATTGTTATGCCTGATATGGATGGTTGGACTGTTTATAAAAAACTGAAAACAACACCTTTACTATCCCAAATTCCCGTAATTATTGTCACCATTGGTGACTATGAAAAAATGGCTAAAGATTTTGGAGTTGTGGATTTTCTAACTAAGCCAATTAAATGGAAAACCCTGAATGTAATTTTATCGAAATATAAAATTATAGGCAAAAGTAAACATATTTTAGTAATTGATGATGATTCAGCAACACGAATTATTTTACGTAAAATGCTGGTTAAGGATGGATGGAGAGTGGATGAAGCAGAAAATGGGAAAGTTGCCTTAGATCGAATTAAAAAGGAAAAACCAGAATTGATTCTATTGGATTTGCTTATGCCTGTAATGGATGGGTTTAAATTTTTAAAGGTTATAAAGGGGAAAGATTCCCTGACAGATATACCTATTATCGTGATCACCTCTAAAGACCTTACTGCGGATGATTACTCCTATTTAACTGCTAATGTTGATAGGGTAATCCAAAAAGGGGATTATACCAGGAAAGAAATCATTAACCGAATAGATGTTGCTGTAAAAGAAAGCAATCTTAAAATGTACTTAAAGGGGTCATAGGATGAAAATATTACTAATTGAAGACAATGAGTTAAATTTAGATATGCTGACACGAAGGTTGGAGCGAAAAGGGTTTACTGTTATATCAGCTGTAGATGGTCTCAGCGGAATTGAAAAAGCGAACCAGGAAAAACCAAAATTGATCATAATGGATCTCAGTCTTCCTATTTTGGATGGATGGGATGCCGCAAAAAAACTAAAAGCAGACCATGCCACTAAATCAATCCCAATAATTGCACTCACTGCCCATGCAATGAAAGGGGATAGGCAAAAGGCTTTAAATGCCGGCTGTGATGAATATGATACAAAACCAGTGGACTTTGACAGGCTCTTGGGTAAAATAGGTAAAGTTACAGGCACATAAATTAACAACAATTAATATAAAATGTCTGAGATAAGCAATTCAATTACATCGAATATGCATAAGCAAGCTTCTGAAAATTATAAGACACTTCTAAGTAATATAAAGCATGATTTGACCAATCCAATAAATGCAATATTAGGATTTTCAGAGTTAATACTTGATTATTTAAAAGAAGGAACAGATGGCCAATTAATTGCCGATGTTAAAAATATTCACGAATCCGGATCACTATTATTTGAAAATATAAATACGTATTTCACAAATAATGAAGGAGGAGATCGTAAATATATTGGTGACATTATTAATATATCCGAATTACAATTCTCAATTCGAACACCTATTTCTACTATTTTGGGCATGGCAGAATTGCTCAAAGAAGATGCTGGCAATAATTCTACTCCCTATGGAAAAGATATTAATGATTCATTAGATAAAATTCATATGGCAGGAAAATCACTGCTCGGACATATAAACGAATTAAAAAAATATTCAAATGTAGCTGTAGAGGAGTTTCTAAAGAATTATAAATCTGATTTATATTTAAATGATTCATCTTTAAAGTTATATAAAAAAATTGAGGGAATTGATGCTCCAATAGAAGCCGGGAATATTCTCATAATTGATGATGATAAAAGCAATCTTGAATTGTTAGATAAAATCATTTCAAAATCTATGCATAAAACCTATTGTGCAGAATCTGCAAATGATGCATTAGATATTCTGCAAAATCCTAAAATCAATATAGATATTATTCTACTCGATCTCATCATGCC
>Ga0208336_1000165_pt1 | contig 26568 bp, 26 predicted proteins | sample DeeseametaMP0372_FD_184212 | JGI IMG/M metagenome (GOLD analysis project Ga0208336, IMG submission 184212) | Marine microbial communities from the Deep Atlantic Ocean - MP0372 (SPAdes) | ecosystem: Environmental > Aquatic > Marine > Oceanic | place: East of Porto Seguro, South Atlantic Ocean...
TTCAATAATTTTTACTCTAATCCCTTCGGAGTCAGTTTCTATATTTTTAGCTAAATTAAAACCAATATTTCCTCCTCCAACAATTAGAATTTTTTTTGCCATTTTTTCTTCATGACCAAATGCTGATAGAGTTGTGTTTATTTGTGATGCATTTATAACTACAAATGCTTTATCATCTATTAACATCTTATCTTTCTTTTTAAGTATCACAAATTTTTCTCCTCTAATTACTCCTAGAATATTTGCTCTTAAATCTGGATACCTGATTGTAAGTTTACTTAATTCAGTATTAACTAAGGGACAATTTTCGCCAATATTAATTTCTAAAACCTTTATTTTTCCACCTGCAAAAGGAACACTATCCAAAGCGCCTGGCGCATCCAATTTTCTTTGTAATGATTTAGCAACCTCTAATTCAGGAGAAATAATAACATCAATTGGAAGATTGGATTCTCCGTACAATTTGTTCCATTTTGCACCCAAAAACTCTTGCTCTCTTATTCTAGCTATTTTTTTATTTATATTAAAAATAGATTTAGCTACCTGACAGATAACCATATTGGTTTCGTCATTTTTCGTAACAGCAATAATCATATCAGCATCTTCTGCTCCTGCTTTTTCTAAAACAGAAGGAAAGGTTGCTCTTCCCACAACGCCTTTCACATCTTGAGTTTCATTAATTTTTTGAATGAATTCACTTGATTGATCAATAACTGTAATTGAGTGCCCTTGCGCTGATAACTGTTTTGAAATTGAAAAGCCAACTCTACCGGCTCCACATATAATTATATTCATTTAATTTATATCTTTGATACCTAAAGTTTTTAGTTTTCTATGTAGAGCAGATCTTTCCATGCCAATAAATTCTGCAGTTTTAGATATGATGCCTTTGTGCTTTTTTAACTGTGAAGTCAAATAGTCTTTTTCAAATTTTTCTCTAGCTTCTTTTAAGGGATAAGAAAGAACATTCTCATAAGAACCTGAATTAGCTGTAATATTTTTTTGTAATAATGCGTCTTTCACTAAACTATTAACATTTATTTTCTTCTCGTTAACGGATAGTATTGATATCCTTTCAACTAAATTTCTTAATTCTCTAACATTCCCTGGCCAATCATATTTATAAAATAAATCAAAGTCAGCATTTAACTTAGTTTCGCTAATTCCATTTAATTCAGATATTTTTTTAGAAAAATAATTTAGCAGCAAAGGAATATCTTCTGTTCTATCTTTTAACGCAGGTAAAAAAATTGGAACAACGTTCAGTCTATGATAGAAGTCCTCTCTAAAATTTCCTTTATCAATCTCTTCTCTTATATTCTTGTTTGAAGTACTTATTATTCTGACGTTAACATTAATTTCTTTAGTTCCATTAACTCGTCTAAATTTCTGATCTATTAAAACCCTTAAAATTTTTGCTTGAGTTTCTAAGGGAATTTCCGAAACTTCATCTATCAGTAAAGTACTATCTTTTGCTTGTTCAAAAAAACCATAATTTATAGTTCCATCCATATTTTCTGATCCGAAAAGTTCAAGTTCATATTTTTTTGGATCTAATAAAGCTCCATTAACTACCACAAAAGGCTTGGTTGATCTTAATGATTTTTTATGAATTTGCCTTGCAACTAATTCTTTACCTGATCCTGCTGGACCTGAAATAAATACTCTACTTTCAGTGTTACCAAGTTTAATAATTATATTTCTGACTTTTTCTATTGCTTGGCTTTGGCCTACAATATCATAAGAATGAAAAAGTTTACTTTCTAAAATACGTTTTTCTTTTTTCAAATCTATATTTTCTATAGCCCTATTCACAAAATTTAATAATCTTTCGGTCGAAAATGGTTTTTGCATAAATTCAAAAGCGCCTAATTTTAAAGAATCCACTGCCATTTGAACATTAGCATGGCCAGATATCATTATAACTGGCACATCATCATCAATTTTTTTTATATGAGTTAATAATTCAATACCATCATTGTCGCCTTTATCTAATTTAACGTCTATAACCGCTGCATCTGGAACTTTTCTATTAATTTCATTTAAAGCTTGGTCAAAATTTGCAGCTTCTCTTACACTAAAGCCTTTATCTTTTAAAATACTGGAAATTAATAATCTGATATCTAAATTATCATCAACAACTAAAATCTCATTAGTCATAATATCTTGGTATTGTAATTTCTACTTTTGCACCATTTGTAATTGAATTAAATGCTATTAGACTATTATGGTCACTTATCACTTTAGTAACTACTGCTAAACCTAAACCTGTACCATTTTTTTTAGTGGTAAAATAAGGTGTAAGCATTTTTGTTTTATTAACGTGGTTAAACCCTACTCCATTATCCACAATAGTAACGTATATATAATCACTATCATCTCTAATATCTATGTTAATTTTTCCTTTAAAATCAACATTTTTATTCCTTTTATCATGAATTGACTCGATTGAATTTTTCATCAAATTTATAAGCACTCTATGTATTTGCTCTTCGTCACCTTGTATATAATTCGACGTCTTAACCTTAGTTAAAGCAAACTTTATTTCATTCTCTGATAATTCATACAAATTCAAAGCTCTAGAAATAATATTATTTAAATTAACTTTCTTTAAAACCGGTTTTGGCATTCTTGCGAAATCGGAAAATTCATTTACTAAGTGTTCGATATCTTTGATTTGCTTAGTTATTGTACTTAAATAACTTGAAAATTTTTTATTATCGCTACCAATTTTATCTAAATATTTTTCTCTTATTCGATCAATAGACAACTGAATTGGAGTAAGAGGATTTTTAATTTCATGGGCCAGTTTTCTGGCAACATTTTCCCAAGCAGAATGTCTTTCGACAAAAAGAAGTTTATCTTGCTGTATTTTTAACTTATCTATCATTGAATTAAAATTATCATTTAATTTTTCAAATTCTTTATCTGTTTCAATTTCTGGAACTTTTGCATCTAAATCGCCGGCACTTATTTTTTCTGAAGCACCAATTAAATTAATAATTGGTAACGTAAGTCTAGAAGCAAAATTAATTGAGATAATTATTGATAGAAAAAGTAGTAATGTTACAATTAATACATAAATAAGGGCAAAAGTAATTTTTATTCCTGTTTTACGATCTTGTACTCTAAAATAAAGTGCATCGAGGTTAGCTGTTTCTTTGAGATAATTAACTATTTTTGGATCCATAAATTTAACAATATAAAGGTACGTATCAATAAAATTGTTTAATTTAACTAAGGCCGAAGTTCTATTAGTGATAGGATCAGTAATTCTTACAGGTTTGCCATTTAAAGATCTAGTAAATGCTTCTTCTGGAGGAGGTACAAAATCCGAAGATATATCTACAATATTGGACATAATGATATTGCCTGCACTATCTAATAAATGAACTTCGTCCAATCTTCTTAATAATCTTTGCGATGTAAGAACATTTTGAAACTTTTTGGGATTATCATAGAACCAACCTGACTTGTTATTAACATCTAACACCATCAATAAAATATCTGCCTCGATAGAATTTCTAGTTTCTTCAACATAATATCTAGAGACTTCAGCTGAATTGTTGATTAGATTTTTAATTTTTTTTTCAAAATATTTTTGAAGTATAACATTAAATAAAAAGAGAGAAAATATTGCAATTAAGATCGAAGGCAACAAAGTAGTTATAGAAAAAAAAGTTATATACCTTAGAGTAGTTTGAGATCCTAGCGTTTTCTTTTTTCTTTCTTTTAAAACTTTATAAATTTCACGAATAATTAGAGTAAAAAATAATACCAATAAAACTGAATCAAAAAATAATAGTATTTGAAGATTGGTTTCGTTTAATTCTACAAAGCCTTTATTAATAAAAGTGAAAAATGTGAGTACGGCAAGCAATATACAAACTAAAGACGTTGCTATTACCCATTTTATATTTTTAATGGTATGAATCATTTATTGAATAATAATAAATATTTATAATAAATATAACGCAAATTGAAAAGAAATGAGCTTATTTCTCATAATATTAGCTGCTGGTGATAGTAAAAGACTTAAATCTAACACTCCTAAACCATTCCATATTGTCAACAATATGACATTGTTGGAACATTCATTTAATGCGTTTAAAGATTTTGATGAAATAAAAAAAACTATAATCGTTTACAATAAAAAGCATAAAAAACATCTAGATAAATTAAATCTTAAAAACACTTTAAAAGTCATGGGTGGTAAAACCAGACAAGAATCTACCTTTAAAGCATTAAAAAGAATCAAAAAAATGAATTGTAAAAAGATCCTAATTCATGATTCAGCTAGATCGGCCCCTTCTAAAGATCTAATTAATAAAATAATTTATAACCTTAAAAAAAATCATGCTGTAATTCCTGTAATTAAAATAAATGATGCAACTAAACGTGTTAAAAAAAATACAATTTTTAAGAATATTGATCGAAGCAGTTTAAGATTTTCACAAACTCCACAAGGATTTACATACAAAAAAATCTATGAAAAACATATTAAAAATATAAACACATCTTTCGAAGATGATTCTGCATTATTTACTAAAGATGAAGAAAAAGTAGTAACTATAACTGGTAGCAAAAAAAATTTAAAAATAACTGATAAAGAAGATCTAAATATATTTAAATCTTTAAAAAAAGGAAAAACCTATTCTGGAATTGGTTTTGATATTCACAGATTAGTTAAAGGAAGAAAATTGTACCTGGGAGGAATTAAAATTCCTTTTGCTCTCGGACTACTGGGCCATTCGGATGCTGATCCAGTTCTTCACGCTCTTATAGATAGTTTATTAGGTGCCTGCAAATTAGGTGATATTGGAAAATTATTTTCTAATAAAAATAAAAAGTATAAAAATATTAGATCTACTATATTGCTTAAAAAAGTAATTGAGTTAATTAAATCTAAAAACTTTTCAATAAATAATATTGATATTAATGTTATTGCGCAAAAACCTAAAATAAAAAAATATGCAAAAAAAATGATAGATACAATAAGTAAGATATGTGAAATAAATCCTAATCAAATAAACATTAAGGGTAAGACAACAGAAAAACTTGGTTTAATCGGAAAAGAAAAAGCTATAGCATCTGAAGTTATAGCTTCAGTTATGAAATATGATTGATAAAATAGGTGTGTCAATATTAACGATGTTTGGTGTTGGTTATTTTAAATATGCACCAGGTACTGCAGCCTCATTTATCACCTGCGTAATTTATTATATTTTATGGATAGCTGGATTTTCTCTTCATAATAATAAAATATATTTAGTATGTTTTTTAATTATTATTTTAATTTACTCTATTGCAATTATAGATAAACTTTCCCACCTTTTTAAAAAAAAAGACCCTAAAGAAATAGTAGTAGATGAATTTATTGGTCAAAGTATTCCGTTAATCTCTTTTCTGTTTAGGCCTGAGGAATTTGCCAATTTAGGAGGTCGATCAAATAATGTTGTAATAATTTATATCCTATTATCTTTTATCCTCTTTAGATTCTTTGATATTTTAAAACCTTTCCCAATTAATATCGTTGATAAAAAAATCAAGAATGGTGCGGGGGTAATGCTTGATGACATAATTGCAGGCATTTATTCTACAATTATTATTTATATTATTTATGCACTATGGTTTTAAATACCAAATCAAAAAAAATAGTTAGTCTGTTAAAGAAGAAAAAACTTAAAATATCATTTGTAGAGTCTTGCACTGGTGGAATGCTTTCAAGTGCTATTACTTCCGTTAGTGGATCTTCTAAAGTGTTTACTCTTGGTTTGGTTGCTTATTCAAATCATTCTAAAACTAAAATGCTAAAGATTCCAAAAAATATCATAAGAAAATATGGATCTGTTAGTGAACAAGTTTGCCTGACTATGGTTAAAAATCTAAGTAAAATTAGTAAAACTAATATCTCTGTTTCTATAACTGGAATAGCTGGCCCAAGCGGCGGTACGAAGATAAAACCTATAGGTTTGGTTTATGTAGGTATTAAAAAAGGAAATAAGATCGAGGTTAAAAAATATTTATTTAAAAATAAAGGACGTTCTTATATTCAAAAAGCTGCAGTAAATAAATCTTTAGGATTAATTTTAAGTTTTCTCAAATAATTGAATTGCCCTTTTTTCAAAAGCATCAGCTATTTTTTTTAAACCTAAGTCAAAAGATTTAATCATTAAAATATTTAAAATTTTATTTTTTAATTCAAAATCAACTTGAAATTCCACTTCACTTGAATCACCATCTTGTCTAAAAAACCATTCATTTTCCAAATGCTTTAAGGGTCCATTTATATTAGTTACATGTATCGAATCTTCGGATTTATTATAAATAACGAAACTTTTATATGTATCTTTGAAGAAACTTTTCCCAATGGTCAGATCGGCTTTAATTTCAATTGTATCTCCCTTATCTATTTTATCATGAATTTTACCGTCCAAACACCAAGGAATAAATTCTGGATATTTTTCAATATCGAGAACCATTTCAATGAGATTTTTTTTTGAACAAGGAATTTTTTTCTTTATTGAAGCGGATGGCATGTAGCCTGCTTTTCTCTTAATTTTTTCATTTTAGAAAAGTCTTCATCAGCATGATATGAAGAGCGTGTAAGAGGTGAAGAAGCAACAATCAAAAATCCCTTTGATAAAGCAATTGATTTAAGCTCTGCAAATTCATCGGGATGCACATATCGATCTAGAGGGTAATGTTTCACTGAAGGTTGAAGGTATTGACCAATCGTTAAAAAATCCACATTGGCTGCTAGTAAATCATCCATTACTTGCAAAACTTCATCTCTCGTTTCTCCAAGTCCAAGCATTATTCCTGATTTAGTAAATATTTTTTTATTAATTTCTTTCACTGATTTTAATAAATTAACCGAAGCAAAATATCTAGAACCGGGTCTAACTTTTAAATACAAACTTGGAACCGTTTCAATATTATGGTTAAAAACATCAGGATTTGCATCGACAACTTTTTGATAAGCATTTCCTTTTCTAAAAAAATCTGGCGTCAGGACTTCTATTGTAGTTTGGTTGTTCATTTTTCTTGTTTCTAAAATTATTTTTGAAAAATGTTCAGCACCTCCATCCTGAAGATCATCTCTATCAACAGAAGTAATCACTACGTGTTTTAAATCTAATTCTTTAGTTGCTTGAGCTATCTTCATGGGTTCTAGGGGATCCAAATACTTTGGCTTTCCTGTCCTAACATTACAAAATGCACATGCTCGTGTACATATATCTCCCATGATCATAAATGTTGCATGTTTTTTGCTCCAACATTCGGAGATATTAGGACAACTAGCTTCTTGGCAAACAGTATGAAGTTTTTTTGTATTAATAATCTCTTTCGTCTTAAAATAGTTTTGAGAATCTAAAATTCTAGTTCTTATCCAACTTGGTTTTTTTTTAATCAGGTTTATTGGATTATTAACTTTTTCAGGATGTCTTGCCGTCATTTCAATTGCTTTTATAGATATGCTCGTTTGATTTTCCAAACATAAATTTTTGTCTGTATAGTATTTCTAAATAGTCAAGATCCATTTTATCAGTTAGCAACATATTCTTCTTTTCTACCATAGCCAACTTAATAGAAAGCGCTTTCTCTTCTTCGATAAGTTGCTGTTTAATTTTTTGTTTCTCGTAATAAGAAATAAGACCTCTTTGTCCATCTAAAAGATTAATTAAGACATAAAGAAATAAAAAAACTGTAATTAAAGTAAATTTTTTTTGGTTAATTATTTGTACAAATCTCATACATTTTAAACTTTAGCCATTTTTGCAGAATTTCCAAGTTCCTCTTCTATCCTTAATAAACGATTGTATTTAGCCACTCTTTCAGACCTTGCTAGAGATCCAGTTTTAATTTGTGATGAATTTGATGCAACAGCCAAATCAGCTATAAATGTATCTTCAGAATCACCTGATCTGTGGGAAATGATTGTTTGATATCCATTTTGATGAGCTAAATTAATAACGTTCATTGTTTCTGTTAAAGTTCCTATTTGGTTTGGTTTAATTAATATTGCATTTGCTGCTTTTGAATCTATTCCTTTTAATAAACGTTCTCCATTGGTCACAAATAAATCATCACCAACTATTTGTATATTTTTATTTAGGGATTTAGTGAAAGCAATCCAAGTCTTCCAATCATCTTCTGAGAACGGATCCTCAATGGACTTAATTGAATACTTATTAATTAAATCTAAATAATAATCGATTGTTTCTTCTGGTGATATAAATTTAGATGAACTTATAGCATACTTTTTATCTTTGAATAACTCATTGGCGGCAACATCTAAACAAACAGAAACATCTTTGCCTGGTTTAAATCCAGCATTTTCTGTTGCTTCTAAAATAAATTCAATTGCTTCTTCATTGTTAGATAATGAAGGTGCAAAACCACCTTCATCTCCTACTGTTGTTGAAAGTTTTTTTTTGTTCATAAGAGACTTTAATTTTTGTATTACTAAAAAACATATATTGATTGCCTCTTTAAAGGTTTGTGCCTTATCAGGTCGTATCATAAATTCTTGAATTCTTAATGAATTGTTTGCATGAACTCCGCCATTAATTACGTTCATAAGCGGTAAAGGTAATGTTTGTTTATCACCCAAGTTTTTAAATAATGATATTTTTTTTGAAAATGCTGCAGCTTTACTTACTGCTAATGAAACTGACAAAGTAGAATTAGCACCTAATCTTTTTTTTTGTTTGGTATTATCAAGTTCAATTAGAGTTTCATCAATTTTTTTTTGATCTTCTGAAGAAAAACCAATAAGTGCTTTAGATATTTCTCCATTTACCTTTTCTAATGCTTTAAAAACACTTTTTCCTAAGTAATCTTTGTTTTCTAAATCTCTCAATTCAAAAGCTTCGTGTGTACCTGTGGATACTCCTGATGGAACGATTGCAGAGGCATGACTACCATCATCTAAATGAACTTCAGCTTCTACTGTTGGATTCCCTCTACTATCAAAAACCTGTCGACCTTTGATATTAGTGATTTTTGACATTTTTAATTAATTTATCAATTTCAACTAATTGTTTTAGTAAATTTGACATTTTAGATAATGGAACCATATTGGGACCGTCTGATGGCGCATTATCTGGATCTGGATGAGTTTCCATAAAAATTGCGGCAACACCTACGGCTACAGCAGCACGCGCAAGATATTCAACGAACTCTCTTTGGCCCCCACTTTTATCTCCTAATCCCCCAGGTTGTTGTACTGAGTGAGTAGCATCGAAAACTACAGGATAGCCATTTTTTGCCATGATAGGTAATGAACGCATGTCAGAAACTAAAGTGTTGTAACCAAAACTAGCACCTCTTTCTGTAACTAAAATATTTTTATTACCTGACTCTTCTATTTTTTTTGTGACATTGATCATATCCCATGGTGCTAAAAATTGACCTTTTTTTACATTAATAACCTTTCCTGTTTTAGCTGCGGCTACTAATAAATCCGTCTGTCTACATAAAAAGGCTGGTATTTGTAATATATCAACGTGCTTAGAAACAATTTCGCACTGATCTATTGTGTGAACATCCGTTAAAACGGGTATGTCTAAGTTTTTTCTAATTTTATCAAAAACTGGTAGAGAATTTTCGAGACCAACACCCCTTTTACCTTTAAAACTAGTTCTGTTAGCTTTATCAAAAGATGTTTTATAAATTAATCCTATATTAAGTTTTTGAGTAATTTCTTTTAATTTTTCAGCAACACTAATTGCATGCTTTTCATTCTCTAACTGACACGGACCCGCTATAAGAGTAAATGGGCCATTGTTTGAAATACTTAAGTTTCCACATTTAACTAGTTTATTTTCCATTAATTTCTTTTTTGACTTAATTCTGCAGCTTTAACAAAAGAGGAGAATAATGGATGAGGTGTAAAAGGTCTAGATTTAAATTCAGGATGAAACTGAACACCAATAAACCAAGGATGATTTTTAAGTTCTATTATCTCAGGCAGTAACCCATCGGGTGATAAAGCGGAAAAAATCAATCCTTTTTTTTCAAATTCATCTTTATATTTTATATTTACTTCGTACCGGTGTCTGTGCCTTTCTTTAATTTTTTTCATTGAATATATTTTATATATTAAAGAATTACTTTTAAGTATTGCATCATATAAACCTAATCTCATTGTACCGCCTAAATCTTTCTCACTTCCTTTAAATCTTTCTTTTCCTTTTTGCCACTCTTCTAATAAACCAACTACTGGAGTACAATTATTACCAAATTCACTCGAGGAGGCATTTTTTATATTTAGTAAATTTCTAGCAGCTTCAATTATCGCCATTTGCATACCAAAACAAATACCAAAGAAAGGTATATTATTTAATCTTGCATATTTTATGGCAGCAATTTTTCCCTCACTGCCTCTTTTCCCAAAACCACCAGGAATTAAGATACCCGAAACATCTTTTAAAGCTGATTTCAAATTTTGGCTGTTTAAATGCTTTGAATCTATCCTGCTGAGATTAACTTTAAGATTGTTTGCAATTCCGCCATGGGTTAAAGCTTCGTCTAAAGATTTATATGCATCTTTAAGATTAACATACTTTCCTACAACCCCTATATTTACATTTTTTGTTGTATTTAATACTTTTGTGGTTATGTTTTTCCATTTTGTAAGGTTTGGTATTTTTTTACTTTTAATATTAAAGTACGACAGCACTCTGTCATCAAGTTTTTCTTTATGAAAACTAATTGGTGCTTCATAAATTGTTCTTACATCAACAGTTTCAATAACATTTTCAATATTAACATTACAAAATAAGGATATTTTTTTTCTTTCTGATATTGGAATTTTTTTTTCTGATCTACAAATAATTATATCCGGTTGAATACCTAAACTTCTTAACTCTTTTACAGAGTGCTGAGTTGGTTTGGTTTTAAGTTCGCCTGAAGCTTTGAGATAAGGAACTAAAGTTAAATGAATAAACAAACTATTTTTTTTCTCCGTATCATTAGAAAATTGCCTAATTGCTTCAAGAAAAGGTAAACTCTCTATATCTCCGACAGTTCCGCCAATTTCGCAAATTACAAAATCTTCATTTTTTATATCATGAGATATAAATTTTTTTATGCGATCTGTAACATGTGGAACTACTTGAACAGTTCCACCCAGATAATCTCCTTTTCTTTCCTTTTTTATTATCTCACTGTAAATTCCGCCTGTTGTAATATTGTCGGATTGAGTAGCTGAAATTCCTGTAAATCTCTCGTAATGACCTAAGTCCAAATCAGTTTCTGCTCCATCATCAGTTACAAAAACTTCTCCATGTTGAAAAGGATTCATGGTACCTGGATCCACGTTTAAATAAGGATCCAACTTTCGAATTCTGACATTAAAACCTCTTAATTGAAGCAACGCAGCTAATGATGCTGAAGATAATCCTTTTCCAATTGATGAGACCACGCCGCCCGTGACAAATACATATCGCGCCATGGAAGGACATTATAAAGGATTAAGAAAAAAAATTAAAGTTAAATTATTAATCAGATTTTGGAATTTGAGGTTCAGAAGGGTCTTGCTTTTCCTCAACTCTTTCCAAAACTGATGAAGTTGATATTCCTTTTTGCGCCATAATTGTCAACGAAATACTAGTTATGATGAATAGAGTTGCTATTATTGCTGTTACTTTTGTTAAAAGGTTACCCGCTGACCTAGAAGATATAAAACTTTCTTGAGATGCTCCTATGCCCAAAGCACCCCCTTCGGATTTTTGCAAAAGAATTACAATAACTAAGATAATAGCTAAAATGATATTTAATACTAAAATAAAATTTTCCATGTTCTGTTATTTATAGTAATTTTTTATTATATCAATAAATTTTTTTGATGACTTAGAGGCGCCACCAATTAAAAACCCATCTATTTCTGAAATTGACGAAAACAACCCTATATTACTATCATTAACAGACCCTCCATATAAAACGACCGGAAATGTTTTTGTTTTAAAATTTTTTTTAAATTCATTTTTAATAAATTTAAATGTATTTTTTAGTTCTTGAACTTTGGCAATCTTACCAGTTCCAATTGACCAGATAGGTTCATAAGCAATGATAATCTTATTTATATTATATTTTTTATTAATTGAACCTTTTATTTGATTTTTGAGGACAGAAAAAGTTTTACCTTTAATTTTTTCTTTAAATGTCTCACCAATACAAAAAATAATATTTAATTTTTGATTTAAAGCAGATTCAATTTTTTTTTTAATTATTTTATTTGTGTCTCCCTCTGATCTATTTTCAGAATGTCCCAAAATTACATATTTAGCACCAGCATTTTTAAGCATTGAAGCACTCACCGAACCTGTAAAAGGTCCATAATTACTATGGTGATGACAGTTTTGTGCTCCTATAGAAAGAAATGTTGATTTAAGTTTTTTCGTAAAAAAAGAAATTAATGTGTTTGGCACACATAAAACAATTTTATTTTTTTTATGGTATTTATTAAATCTGATACAAAATCGATGTATTTGGTAAATGATTTTTATCGAGCCAAAATCACCGAACATTTTCCAGTTACCAATGAAATATTTTAATTTATTTGTCATGATTTAAAATTTAATTTATAGAGTATCTAATTATATAACAATAAAATAGAATAGTTTTAATTACAATGTTAAGAACAATAAGAAAATTCTCATCATCAATTTTTGCAAAAATATTATTATTATTTATTGCTGTCCCCTTTATATTTTGGGGAATGGGACCTGTATTTCAAGGCGGAAAACAAAATACAATAGCTGAGATTGGAAACGAAAAAATTTCTACACAGGAATTTGTTGATTATATAAGATATAATGCGCCAAATCCAGACTTTGAAACGTTGGATAAAAATTTGATTGAAAAATTGCTCTCTAATTTCATTGGAGAAAAATTAATTGCTCTAGAAATCGAAAATCATGACATTAAGGTCTCTGAAAATTCCTTAAGTAAAATTATTAAAAATGAAAAAGCATTTAAAAAAAATAATAAATTTTCAAGAACAGAATATGAAAAATATTTGGTTAAAAATAGTTTAAACGCTGTCGTATATGAAGCTAATTTATCGAAACTAGTAAAAAAAGAACAGCTGTTCGATTTCATTGGAAAAGGAATTATGCCTTCAAAATTTTTGGTTAATATAGCGTATGATAAAATAAATCAAAAAAGAAATATTGAAGTTATAAATTTAAATGACGTTTTTGAGAAAAAATCAAGCTTTAATGAAAATCAAATTGAATCATATTTTAATCAAAATAAAGATACCTATAAAATAATTTACAAGTCGATTCAATTTATCAAATTAAATCCAAAAAATTTAACTGGCGATAATGAATTTACCGATTTATTTTTTCAAAAGATTGACGAAATTGATGACCTGATATTTGAAGGAAAGAATTTAGACTTTCTATTGAATAGATTTAATTTAGCATCCGCAACCTCAGCAACTTTTAATGAATTGGATCAAGACAGAAAATTCGAAACAGACACCCACTTTCCCAATGAATTAATTAAAAAAATTTTTGATATAGATCAAGTAGAACCAACGGTTCTAATAGAACATGATAATAATTATTTTATTGTCGAGCTAACTAAAACTGAAAATATTCAGAGAAAAGTCACTGATCAATCGGTTAAAAAAGAAATACTATTAAACCTTAAAAAACAAACTAAAAGAAAATTAATTTCTGAAATAATTAGTAAAATAAATAAAAATAATTTTAAAAAAAATGATTTTGACAAGTTATCAAAAGATGAAAAGGTTGTTATTAAAAAGATTAGACTTGAAAATCGCAATGATGATAATGTTTTAAAACAAGAGCTTATTAATCAGATTTATGCATTTTCAGAAAAAAAAGTAATAGTTGTCGCGGACATTGAATTTTCAGAAAATTTTTTAATTTATATTGATAAAATCGAAAACGTATCTATTGGTGTAAAAACGGAAAACTATAAAAAATATTTTGATTTGTCCAAAAATAAAATAACTACTGATTTGTATAATACCTATAATTCTTACCTCGAAAATAAATACGAAATAAATATTAATTATCAAACATTAGCTAAAACTAAAAATTATTTTTAATGAATATAAATACAAGCTTCATTAATTTTAAAAAAAAACATAAAAATAAAAAAAATCAAATAATATTTCACCAAACTGCTTGTAAGAATAATAAAATTATTGAAAATATAATTAATAATTTTTTAATAAAAGAAAATAGTTTTATATTCGAATCGGTAGAAAAACGCAGAATAAGAGGACGATATACAATAATTGGAGCTGACCCCGATAAAATTTGGGAATTTAATAAAAAAAAAATCTATCTTATTGAAAACAATAATAAAAAAATAATAAAAGGTACCCCATACATATTTCTAAGAAAATTAATTGAAAATTTTAATTTTCCTCTGCCAAAGAATCTTCCTCCTCTATGTTCTCTTTTAGTAGGATACTTTTCATATGATATTATTCGATACATTGAAAAAATTCCCGATAATTGCCATGATGACTTGAAAATGCCTGATATAAAATTAATGAGACCTAAAAAACTTATAATTCATGACAATTTGCTTAAAAAAATTTATTTTATAATCAATTGTTATGCTGACCAAAAAATTAATAACTATTCAAAATATTATTCAAATCAAATAAAAAATATTCAAAACTTAAAAAGCTTAACCTTTAATGTTGAAGATCGAAGAAATACACAGACTCAAACTAATAAAAAAATAAAAGTTAGATCAAATATTTCTAAAAAAAAATTTAAAGAAATTGTTTTAAAAGCAAAGGCATATATCAAAAAAGGTGATATTTTTCAGGTGGTACTCAGTCAAAGATTTGAAGCCAAGCTTACAAAATCTCCATTAGAGATATATAAAAAATTAAGAATTACCAACCCTTCTCCTTTTATGTATTTTATTAACTTTAATGACTTTCAAATAATAGGAAGCAGCCCAGAAATTTTAGTAAGGTTAAGAAAAAATAAAATAACTATTCGGCCGATTGCTGGAACACGACCACGAGGTTTAAGCGCTAAAAAAGATGCATTTTATAAACAAGAACTATTGAATGATAAAAAAGAATTGTCAGAACATCTAATGCTTTTAGATTTAGGCAGAAATGACGTTGGAAAAGTTTCAAAAATTAATTCCGTTAAGGTTACTGAAAAATTTAAAGTGGAAAAATATTCTCACGTTATGCATATTGTTTCCAATGTTGAGGGAAAATTTAATAAAAAACACAGTTTACTTGATACTATGCTTGCGGGATTTCCTGCGGGAACAGTTTCCGGTGCACCCAAAATAAGAGCTATGGAAATTATTGATGAACTAGAAAAATCTAAAAGGAAAATGTATGCAGGCGCTATCGGATATTTTTCCGCCAACCAAAATTTTGATACTTGTATTGCTTTAAGAACAGCACTTATTAAAAATAATAAATTTTATATACAATCTGGCGCAGGAATTGTTGCTGACAGCATTCCTGAAAAAGAATATTTAGAAACAGTTAATAAGGCAAAAGCATTAATAAACTCATTGAATTAAAAAAAATGAAATTATTACTTATAGATAACTATGATAGCTTTACTTATAACTTGTACCATTATCTTTCATCACTCAAATGTAAAGTAGATGTTTGTAGAAATGATAAAATCAAAATTGATAAAATTAAAAAAAATAAATATCAAAAAATAGTCATTTCGCCTGGCCCAGGTAATCCCGACCAGGCTGGATCTTGTTTAAAAATAGTCAAATACTTTTATAAATCTATTCCAATATTAGGAGTGTGTTTAGGCCATCAAATTATAGGACAAATTTTTGGATCTAAAATTGTTGTCGCAAAAAAAGTTATGCATGGAAAAATCAGTCAAATTAAGCACGCCGGAAAAGGTATTTTTCAGGGTATAAAAAGAAAATTATTTGCAACAAGATATCATAGTTTAATCATTGATAGAAAAACTCTCAGTAATGAATTAATTATAACTGCAGAAACTAAAGATAAAATCATCATGGGAATAATGCATAATAAATATAATGTTCATGGTGTTCAATTCCACCCTGAAAGTATTAGAACCCCTGAGGGTATGAAGTTGTTAAAAAATTTTTTAAAATACTGAACAGTTATGAATAATTTAGAACAATTAATTAATAATATTTCTAAGGGCAAAAATCTAAGCTTTGAAGAAAGTAAAACAATTTTCCTTAGTATTATGAATGGAAAAATGTCAGAAAACTTAATTTATAATTTTTTAACAGCTTTATCTACCAAAGGAGAAACATCTGACGAAATTGCTGGTGGAGTATACGTTTTGAGAGAAAAAGCATTAAAAGTGAAAACATCTGAAGATATTATAGATACTTGTGGTACCGGAGGTGATGGAAAAAATACTCTTAATATATCTACAGCTTCTTCGCTTCTATTGGCCAGCATGGATATTAAAGTTGCAAAACATGGAAATAAAGCACTTTCATCAAAATGTGGTTCAGCAGATGTTCTAGAGCGATTAAAAATTAACATTCATTTACAACCAGATGGAGTCGCTAAAAGCATAGAAAAGAATAATTTTGGTTTTATGTTTGCTCCAAATTACCATTTAACTATGAAGTACGTTGCTCCTATAAGAAAAAAAATTGGTTCAAGAACTATATTTAATTTGCTAGGTCCGTTAAGTAGCCCAGCTAACGTAAAAAGGCAAGTGGTAGGGGTTTTTGCAAAAAAATGGTTACTACCTTTTGCAAATGCTTTAAAAAATTTACAATCAGAACATGCGTGGATAGTTCACAGTGAAGACGGTATGGATGAAATTTCTCCATTTGCAATAACTAATATTGTTGAATTGAAAAATAATAAGATTAACGAAATCAAGATTGATCCTAAAAAAATAGGGGTAAAATTTAATAATCCTGATAATTTAAAAGGGCAAGATGCTGATTACAACGCTAATAAGATAATAGATATTTTTAGTGGAAGTAAAAATGAATTTTCCGAAGCAGTATGTTTAAATTCAGCTGCCGCTCTTATTGTTTGTAATAAATTTAATAAATTTGAAGATGCATATGAATTTTCAAGAAAATATTTAGAATCCGATAAAACCTTAATTCATCTAAAAAAGATTCAGACCTTCTAAGATGGAAAATGTATTAAAAAAGATTATTAACAAAAAAAAAGAAAGGATTAAAATTTACAAGAAAGAACACCCTGAAAACAAACTTTTCGAAGATATTAAAAACATAAACAATTTCATTGATTTTAAAGATAAAATTAAAAGACGAAATTCAGAACGTAAAATTTCTATTATAGCTGAAATTAAAAAAGCGAGCCCATCTGCTGGAGAAATTATAAAAAATTTTAATCCTCTTAATATAGCAAAAATTTATTTTGAAAATGAAGCCTCTTTTCTTTCTGTTCTTACAGAAGAATATTTTTTTTTAGGTAAACTTGATTATATAAAAAATATTAAAAGCAATTATAAAATCCCTATATTATGTAAAGATTTCTTTATTGATACTTATCAAGTAGCTTTAGCTAAAAGTTTTGGGGCTGATTGTATTTTGATAATCTTATCTGCGGTTGATAAAGTGCTTGCTAAAGACTTATGTCAAGCTGCGAATGATCTAAATATTTCAACTTTAATTGAGGTTCATTCAGAAAAAGAAGCTGAAATTGCTTTGTCTTTTAAAGATTCTCTTATTGGAATAAATAATAGAAATTTAAAGACTTTGGAAGTTTCTCTTAATACATCTGTGAAACTTTCTAAAATATTAAATTCTCACCAAAACCCATTGATCTGTGAAAGCGGAATACATTCAACTGACAACATAAAATTTATAATAGATAACGCTGGAATTTATAATTTCCTCATTGGAGAATCGCTTCTCAAAAGCCAAGACATTGGTTCAAAGCTAAAACAATTTACTCAAATAAGCCTTTAAAATTAAGGGTTTTTAAGCATTGATTTAAAATTAGAACTTTTATAGAACGATAAATGTACGATGTTTGTTCTATGTTAACTAAAAAACAAAAAAACCTGCTTTTATATATAAATAAAAAGATCAGATCTACTGGAGTTTCGCCTTCATATGAAGAAATGAAAAATTCCTTAAATTTAAAATCAAAATCTGGAATCCATAGACTCATCACTGCTTTAGAAGAAAGAGGCTTTATTAAAAGACTTGCTCACAAAGCAAGAGCACTGGAAGTTTTAAAATTACCCGAAACAGCTAGTGCGAATGATATTTATAACTCTTTCTCACCAAGTGTAATAAAGGGCGGATTAGATAGTAATAATCAAAAAAACAATGTAAACGAAATACCTGTATTAGGCAAAATTGCAGCTGGTACCTCAATTGAAGCAATACAGAACGAAGTTAGTAGAATAGTTCTTCCACAAGCATTAAGTAATAAAGGAGAACATTTTGGTTTAAAAATTTCCGGCGACTCCATGATTGAAGCTGGAATCAATGATGGTGATACGGTCATTGTTAGAAAAACTAATACCGCCGACAATGGACAAATAGTAGTTGCTCTAATCGACGATCATGAAGCCATGCTTAAAAGAATAAGAAAAAAAGGTAAAGTTGTAGCTCTTGAAAGCGCAAACAAAAGTTATGAAACAAAAATTTTTGGCCCTGATAGAGTAAAAATCCAGGGTGTCCTAGTATCTTTATATAGAAACTTCTAAAAAAATAGTCTAATAATCATTTATGAGTTTAGTGGCAACAAGGTTTGCTCCCTCTCCAACTGGACCATTGCATATAGGTGGTATTAGAACAGCTCTTTTTAATTGGCTATTTTCTAAAAATAATAAAGGAAAATTTTATTTAAGAATTGAAGATACAGACAAAGAAAGATCCAAAGATGAATATAAAAAACAAATTATTGAATCGCTGAAATGGATTGGTATTCAACACGATGGCAAAGAATATATACAATCGGAAAAAGTTAATAAACACAAAGAAATTGCTGATGAACTTTTAAAGAAAGGTTTTGCTTATAAATGTTATTGTACAGAAAAAGAAATTGAAGAACAAAAAACAAAAGCAAAAAAAAGCGGGATACCTTTTGTTTATAATAGAAAATGGAGAAATCCTAAGGATTTAGAAATTCCAAAAAATGTTAAACCGGTAACAAGATTCAAAAGTAAAATAAGTGGAAATACTGTAATAAAAGATTTAGTCCAAGGCCAGATTAATATTTCCAATGCAATAATTGAAGACTTTATAATTCTCCGAAAGGATCGTTCGCCTACCTATCAATTATCTGCTGTCGTTGATGATCACTTGATGAATATTACGCATGTTATAAGAGGAGATGACCACAAAATTAATACCTTTAAACAAAAACAAATTTATGAAGCAATGAAATGGAAGCTTCCAGAATTTGCTCATATACCATTGATCCATAGTGCTGCAGGTAAAAAATTATCTAAAAGAGATAACGCCTCTACATTAAGTGATTATATTAAAATAGGAATATTACCTGGGGCTTTAAGAAATTATTTGCTCCGTTTAGGATGGTCTTATAAGGACAAGGAAATATTTTCTTTAGAGGAAAGTATTAAATACTTCAATTTATCTGGAATCGGAAAATCTCCTTCAAAACTAGACATGGATCGTATTTTATCAATGAACGAACACTATATAAAAGATATGGATGAAAAAGAGTTATTTCAAACTTTCAAAAATTATTGTCAGCAATACAAAGAAAAAATTGAAGGTAAGTTTGAAAAAAAACTAATAAACTCAATACATTTTCTTAAAAATAAAGCTAAATCCCTAGAAGATGTTCACAAAAATGCTAATTACATTATCACTAATAAGTTTAGTATTAATTCTGAAGATCTTAATTTAATTGACGACAGATCCAAAAAAATTATCAAAGATTACTGTAAGAAAATTGAAGAAAGTGAAATGCTTAATAAGGAAACACTAGAGAAACAACTAAAAGAATTAATGGATAAACATCAGACTAATTTTAAAGGAATTGGACAGCCTATGAGAATAGCGCTTACGGGATCTAAATTTGGTCCTGGAATTTACGACATAATCTTATCTTTAGAAAAAGATGAAGTTTTAAAAAGATTAAGTAAATTCAATTAATTTAAACTTTTATTCAAAATATTAGCAACTTTTTCAGTAGATGAAGTATCTATTTTCATTTCATCTAAGATTTTATTACAATTCAAAATCTGTGTTTTTCCCAATTTAGGATTTTTAATATATGATTCTACAAATTCATAAATAGTTTTAGGATTACATCTAGATTGTAACAATTCAGGAATAATTTCAGAATTAGATATTATATTAAAAATATTTGCATACCTAACCTTAATTAGCAGTTTAATGATAAAGAAGTTAAGAAAATTCATTTTATATATTATGATAGATGGAACTCCTGCATTACAAATTTCTAACGAAATAGTTCCTGATTTAGCAATAGCAAAAGTTGAGTTAGATAATATATTTTTTTTAATATTTTCATCTGACGTTATTTCACAATTTTTTAAACTGGATTCAGATAAAAATCGATTTACAAGATCTTTGAATTCTTGGGTTGCATGAAATACATAAAGAAAATCTTTATATTTGCTCTGGGCCAAGATAATAAATTTTACCAATATAGGCATTAAAGTATTTATTTCTGATAAACGACTACCTGGAAATATTGATATGATTTTTTTATTTTTGTCAGTCAAATAACTTAAATCGACTTTGTTTTTAATTTTATTATCCAAAAGGGGATGACCAACAAATGTGGAATTAATATTTTCTTTATCAAAATATTTTTTTTCAAAATAAAATAATAACAATATATGATCTATAAAATTCTTTATTTTTTTAATCCTACCCTCTCTCCATAACCAAACTTGAGGAGCAACATAATGTATAGTTTTAATATTTGAGTTTCTTTTTTTTACTATTTTTGCAACTCTCAGTGTAAAATCAGGACTATCTACAGAAAATAAGATATCGGGATTAAATTCTAATATTTTTTTTACTGTATAATTAATTTTTCTTTTAATTTTAAATAAATTAAGAATTACCCTAGTAAATCCTAAATAAGTAATTTCTTCTAATTTAAATATTGAATCGATGCCTTTAGATTTAAGGTAGGTGCCACCAACAGATAAATATTCAATATTATTATTAATTTTTTTTAGTTTTGAAACAGCTTTTGCTGCCAATTTATCTCCAGATGGCTCACCAGTTAAAACAAATATTTTTTTTTGCATATTAAATAGCGCAAATAAACATTCTATTTTTATTAGCTAAATTAATGCATTTTGAACGATCTAAAAAAATATTTTGATTTGCTTTTACAACAATTCCCTTAAGTCCAATTTTCATACACTTCTTTATAGTTTTGATGCCAACAGTAGGCAAATCTACACGTAAATCTTGATTTCGCTTTGGGAATTTAAGAAGAATGCCTTGTCTTTTATTTCTATAAGAAAATCGCTTGAATAATATACTGGCTCTTTTCAACATAGCATCTGTTCCATCAGAATCTTCAATTGTAACTACGTGACTATTTCTAATAACTACTCCTTGTCCAATACCACGTCTGCTTAAATCAGTAATAATGTTTTTTCCTTTCAGCATATCCTTTTTGCTTAAAAAATCAGGCTTCATTTTTGTATAGTTTCCTCTCCTGAGTAATAGCTCTGGATTAAAAAAAGTAGAACTTATTATTTTGAAACCTTCTTTTTTAAAAATCGCAATAACTGTCTTGATAATTGAAGCATCGTCTTTTTTAGCCCCCTTAATGATTTTTGGTAAATAATATATAGCTTTAAAATCAAATTTAGTTTTGGAAAAATTAGGAGTTGTAATTTTCCCAGCAAAAATTATTTTTTTACATCCATGTTTTTTTAATATTGATATAGCTTTTCCCAACTGGCCTATAGATAATGGGAAGAAATTTTTGTTTTTTTTAAATATTTTTTTTTTAGAAATATCAATTATTATAAATTTTTTTTTAAGTAACTTAAGTTTTTTTATAATTAAATGACCTAACTGAGTTTCACCAAGGACTAATCCTATCATTAAATAATTAATTTTCTAATGGTGAACAGATTGGCCTTTTTTTGTCCTTTGAAATAAATTCTGTTACCTCTTTTACTAATTTATTATCTTTAAATTCTCCATTTATTTTAACTAAATTTTCATGAAGATTTTTTGACGAGAAAATTTTATTATATGCTTCATTTAATTCCATTATTATTTTATTTTCATATTTTTTTCTTCGAAGCCCAATTAAATTTATACCCTTTAAATAATTTCTATTACCAAATGATAGACCAAAGGGTATTACATCTTTTAATACTCCTGTCATTCCTCCAACCATTGCTAAACGCCCTATTCTGGTAAATTGTTGAACCGCAGAATTTCCTCCTATAATAACTGAATCCTCAATAATCACATGACCGCCTAAAGGAACATTGTTCGCTATAACCACATTATTTCCGATTTGACAGTCATGAGCTACATGTGAAGAAATCATAAATAAACAATTGTCTCCAATTTTTGTAATCGTTCGACCAGCCTGAGTCCCTGGATTAATTGTTACGTACTCTCTAATAATATTATTTTTCCCAATGACTAGACTATTTTTTTCACCCTTGTACTTTAGATCTTGAGGTTGAGTCCCTATGCTTGCAAAGGGAAAAACTTGAGTTCCAGATCCAATTTTTGTATTACCTACAATATTGGCATGTGAGTGTATTTCGACTTCATCACCAATTTCAACATTAGATCCTATAATTGTATATGGACCTATTTTAGCAGTTTTTGAAATTTTGGCATTTTTATCAATGATACTAGTTTTGTGAATCATAATTTATTTTGTCCTATCAACAACACTTGCAGCCCACTCGGCTTCAGCCATTTTTTCTCCATTAACCTTTGCTACACCTTTATATTTCCAAACACGACCATGGGATCTTATAGCTTCAATCTCTAAATGAAGTTCACAGTCAGGAAAAATTGGATTTCTAAATCGCGCCTTATCAATACTCATCAAGTATACTAATTTATTTTTGTATTCTTTAGTATCTACTCCATAGGCTGTTAGAGCGGCGGCGGCTTGACCAAAAGCTTCAACAATAAAAACACCTGGCATAACAGGTTGTCCTGGAAAATGACCTTGTACAAAAAAAGATGTTTTTTTAACATTCACTATTGCTGTAGCTGATTTTAGAGGAACAATATTAATTAATCTATCGATTAAGAGCATCGGCTCCCTGTGCGGTAACAAACGCTCGATTTCTTTTTTATCTATTGAATTATTTTTCATTTTTTTCTTCTCATTTTTACAAAATCTCTTAGCGGAACAGCAGGATAACCCATGACTTGGGAGTTATCTGGAATATCTCTTGTAACTCCACTTGCTCCTCCGATTTTGACATTGTTTCCTATTTTTAAATGTCCAGAAATTCCTGCTTGACCTCCAATTACAGTATTGTCACCTATCGTCGTGCTTCCTGCTATTCCCACTTGTGCTGCCATCATACAGTTTGTACCAATTTTAACATTGTGAGCTATATGTATATGATTATCTAAAAAAGTATTTCTCCCTATTATGGTATCGCTAACAGAACCTCTGTCTATAGTACAATTTGCTCCTATTTCTACTCCTTCTCCTAAAATTACTTTTCCAATCTGAGGTGTTCTAATATTCTTTTGTCCAATGGGTATAAAACCAAAACCTTTGATTCCAATCTTAGAGCCATCCTTTATGCACACATAATCATTAATAATAGAATATTTTATAATAACTAAAGAACCAATTACACAATTTTTTCCAATTTTAACATTGCTTTCAATTATACAATTGCTTCCAACAAAAGTATTTTTGCCTATTTGAACATTCTTTCCAATGAAAACATTTTTTCCAAAATTCACTTCAGGGTATTTGTTTTTAATTTCATTTGAATCTATAAGATTAATATCTGGATAATCTAGATCTGCTTTCGGATAGAACATTTTTGAAACTTGAGTTACGGCCAATAAAATATTTTTAACATTAAGTTTAATACATTTATTAGGAAGAAATTTTGAAAGATTTGAAGAAGTAATACAAGCGGCTGCTTTCGTTTTTAAAGAAACGTCTTTGTATCTGCTAGAATTTAAAAAAGTCATATCATTTTCCTTAGCATTTACTAAGGATTCAACACCATGAATTTCAAAGTCTTTTACATTTGAATAGTTATTGGTGCAATCGATTGCTTTAATTATTTCCTTTAAAGGGTATGGTCCCTTTTTTACAAAAAACTGGTTAGAAACCATTTTATTTTATACTTAACGATGGAAACTCTTTATTTAACTTTTCAACAATTATATTTGTAATATCAAGATTGGTATTTCCCATAAGTACATTTTTTCTATCTATAATCAGCGAAATATCATTTTCTTTAATATAAGTCTTCATAATTGGATCTAACTTTTCTAATAATTTTTGCCTTGCTTCTGCTCTCTGTGATGTAATTTTTTCAAGTGCTGTTCTTCTTTGCGATTGATAATCTATTACTTTTTTTCTCAGATCATCAGATTTTTTTTGATATTCTTTTTTAGTCAAAATTGTCTTTTGTGCTAATAAATCATTTTCTTTCTTTTTGAGCGCATTTTCTTCATCCAAAAATTTTTTTTGATTTTCTTTAAATGATTTCTGTAAAAAATCCTGTGCACCTTTTCCTGCCTTGCTATTATTTAAAACAAATTTCATATCTAAATATGCTATTTTTTGTTCTGCTGAAGCATGTGTATAAATTAAAAACAAAAAAGTAACTACAAAAAATTTTACTAAATATTTCATTAGAATGATGTTCCAATTCTGAAATTAAATGATTCAGTTTCATCAGTATTACTTTTTGTTATATCCTGCGCTAAAACAAAGCTAAGCGGACCAATTACAGTAAATACATTTGCAGCTACTCCTATGGATGATCTAATTTTGTTTGTATCTTCTATAGTATCGCTGTAGTCAACGGACCATACATTTCCGGTATCTAAAAATACACTAATATCCGTTTTTGTTTCCTCCGGTAAAAAATTAGGCAGCTGCGCCTCAAATCCTAATGCTGTAGTATAATTACCTCCAACCCAATCATTCCCATCCTTTGGTCCTACTCTACCTGCTCTAAAGCCGCGAAGCCTTTTCGAAGGCAAATACAATCTGCTTGTTACTCGCACATCTTCATTATTCAAACCATGTATCGCACGTGCATGAAATTTAACTGCTCCAATTACATCTTCCGAAAAGGCATGATAAGCGCTTACATCTATTCCATTTAACAGTGATGATGAGTCCATAACGATTGGTAATGATTGTATAAATTTTGTCCTATAACCTTCGGTAGGTTGAAAAACCTGATTTCTTTTATCAACTGTTATACCGTATGCAAAATCCATATTAGTGTATGTTCCGTCCATTTTTTTCATTGCTGAAGATGCACTTGATTGAACTTCAATCTCTTCATATGATGCAGAGATTGAGGGTGATAAGAATATATTTTCATATTGTTCAAACTCTGTTCCTAAAGAATAACCTGTTTTTGTACTTTCATAACCTGAATTTTCAGTTTTATCTGAAGATGAAACGTTTAAAGAAGAATATACTGAGTTACCTGAATAATTATAATTTGGATTGTTTACAAAAATAGTTCCACTTATAGTTTCTGCTGTAAGATCTAATGTGGAACTGAACTTAATTCCTCTTCCTAGCCAATTATTCTCACTTATTGAAAACATAAAGGAGGTTCCATCAGTACCAACTCCCGCACCTGCTGCAAGTTCGCCTGTAGCTTGTTCTTCAACTGTTATTTCTAAAACTTTTAAATTAGGTGAAGATCCTTCTGTGATTTTCTTTTCAACTTTTCCAAAAATACCTCTAGCCTTAAGCCTGTTGATTGATTTATTAACAAGAAGAGCACTATATGGATCTCCTTCATCTACAACCATTTCACCTCTTATTACCGAGTCATTTGTTACACTGTTACCAGCTATATTTATTCTTTCAATTGTAAATTTTTGACCTTCGAAAATATCTATTTTAACTTCAACGCCATCATCGTCTAATGTTTCAACCGTTCGGTGGTTAATAAACTGTAATTCCTTTTGTTGGCTCAATTTGTCTATTTTTTCCAAAAGAGATGTTAATTTTTTCTGGGAATAATAGTCCCCAATAATATTATTAAAGTCTTTTTCTAATGACATAAAAGCGGATTGATCCAATGCTTCCGAAACGTTTATAAAAATTTTCTTAAATTTATATCTCTTTCCAGCATTAATGCTAAAAGTTAAAATAAAACCTTCTCCTTCAGAATATTCAACATTACTTGATGATATATCAACTTCATAATAACCTTTATTTTTATAATAATTTTTCAATAATCTTTTATCTAATTCAACTCTACCTTTATTTAGATAAACGTTCTTTGAAATGAATTTCCAAAATTTAGCTTCCTGGGAGGTAATAACATCTCTCAATCTTTTATCCCTGATCTTTTTGTCACCTAAAAAATATATCTTAGAGATTTTAGCTTTTTTCCCTTTATCTAT
>Ga0208336_1000166_pt1 | contig 26513 bp, 27 predicted proteins | sample DeeseametaMP0372_FD_184212 | JGI IMG/M metagenome (GOLD analysis project Ga0208336, IMG submission 184212) | Marine microbial communities from the Deep Atlantic Ocean - MP0372 (SPAdes) | ecosystem: Environmental > Aquatic > Marine > Oceanic | place: East of Porto Seguro, South Atlantic Ocean...
TTGTTGACTATTTATTGGGTTTGTTCCCATCAATAACACATAAGTTATAAATAGAATTCTTTTCATTGCTGGAATCTACTTTTTTTCACACAAACAAAAAACCCCGCTACTGGGCTGGGCTTAATGTTTACATTTGTAACGGGATCATACTATTCAGTCTTTTTTTAATACGTCAAGCGCAGCCTGCATGCTCATAACCGGGTGAATATCCGTATCGCCAAGTTCAAGCAGGGGATCAAAAAACTGAACTACCTGTTCCATAGTGTCTGCTTCCAGGACAAAATATCCAACGTGCCCCGGAGGGTCAACATAAATACCATGGATTTTTATACCAATTTCGCCGGACGCCTGCACGGCTTCCACCACTTTTGCCTTCCGCTCTTCATCATGAGCATGGCAGGTCTGGTAACTGTGTTTATGAGTTGCATGAAATAACATATTCTCTCCATTTATTTATTTTTTCCATCACAAAATTAAAGAACTATCATTATATAGTAATTAGTTTATTTTCCAACAAACAAAAAACCCCACGAATGTGAGGTTCAAATAATATAAAGGAATTTATATTCTTTCAATACTAATACATTTTTCTGACCATCTATCCTTCTTCACCCTTTTAAAAACAAAATAATCAATTGTACACTTAGCTTTAGCCTCTATTTTTTCAATATCAAACTGTCGGCTATTGGGTTCCATAATCAATACAAACGTATCGAATGGTCTTGAAGCATATTGTGATATGCTTGCCATAGCTGATAAAAAAACTTATTTTCGATATTGCCAAGGATTCTGGTGGTATTAAACCTTCCACTTTACAGGACAGACTAAAAGGGAAACGAATGGAGTATGACGCATTTACAGGGGCTCTCATTCGACTTGCTGATAAATACAAGATCCATATCCCCATCAACAGATCTATTCATGATCAATTGAAGCAATTGGATAATAGGTTTATTATTCCGGGTCATGTTAGTTAAACTTTGCAACTGATCTATGCCAAAATTTTTAGTTCATATCAACGGTGAGAAAAAACAGGTTGAGACCGCTGGCAGTACACCCTTGCTCTGGGTCTTGCGGGATGAACTAAAACTCACGGGGACAAAATACGGCTGCGGACGGGGATTCTGCGGGGCTTGCACCGTTCACCTGGATGGAGAAGAAACCCGGTCCTGCATAACCGCTATCGAAGACGCGCAAGACAGCGAGATCACCACCATTGAAGGCTTATCCCAAAATTCCGATCACCCAGTTCAAAAAGCTTGGATAGCAGAGGATGTTCCCCAATGCGGCTATTGCCAGTCGGGACAGATCATGACGGCAGCGGCCTTTCTAACCCGTAACAGCCATCCGGACAGGGAAGATATCAATATTGCCATGAAAATGAATATCTGTCGTTGCGGAACCTACTCGCGCATCCGGAAAGCCATTATACGGGCTGCGGAGGAAATAAACCATGGCTGAAAAAACAGTTATCAATCGCCGGGATTTTCTTAAAGTGGTCTCCACTACCGGTGCGGGGCTGATCATTGGATTTCATTTACCCTTTAAAAATAAGCTGCGGGCTGCCACACTTCAAGCAGCGATTCAATTCAAACCCAATGCCTGGATAACGGTTCACCCTGATAACATGGTAACCATCGCAGTAGCCGAGTCAGAAATGGGCCAAGGCGTTTGGACATCCTTGCCTATGATCATCGCTGAGGAAATGGAGTTAGATTGGTCAAAGATCCAAGTTATTCAGGCTCCCGTTGATAAAGATCGATTTGGCAAACAAGGAACTGGCGGTAGCGCTTCGGTACGATCTTCATGGGAAAAATTGAGGAAAGCGGGTGCAGTAGCTAAAGAAATGCTCTTAACGGCAGCAGCCCGGGAGTGGTCTGTTCCCAGGGGGGATTGCTATGGGGAAAATGGTTTTATCCTGAATCGCACCAGCGGTAAAAAACTAAGCTATGGAGACTTGGCTGAAAAAGCAGCAATCCTGGATATTCCTAAAAATGTTTCACTGAAAAAAGCCGCCGATTTTAATATTATTGGTAAAGATATTCCCAGAACTGATACGCCGCTGAAAGTCAATGGTACAGCCCAATTTGCCATGGATGTTGATTTACCAAATATCGTCTATGCTTTTATCATTCGCTGTCCCATCTTTGGAGGAAAATTGAAAACGGTGAACGATGCCAAAGCCAAGCAGATCAATGGTGTACTCGAAATATTTGAAGTAGAAAATGGTATAGCAGTTGTGGGGTCTTCCACCTGGGCTGCTATTCAGGGACGAAAGGTACTGAATATCACTTGGGATAAAGGCCCCAATGCAGATTTAGATAGTAAATCCATAGCTAAGTATTTCAAAAAGCGGGGCAGTAAAAGAGGAGCCGTAGGAAGAAATGATGGTAATGCCAAAAAAGCATTAAAGAAAACGAAAAAAACAGTAGAAGCTGTTTACGAAGTCCCATTCCAGGCACACGCCACTATGGAACCTATGAACTGTGTTGTGGATGTTCAGCCAAATCGCTGTCGGATATGGGCACCAACCCAATTCCCCCATTCGGCTCAGAAGCAAGCGGCCGAGATCACCGGGCTGCCAATGGACAAAATTGAAATTCATGTAACTTTTCTTGGGGGCGGGTTTGGTCGCCGTGCCTTTAACGATTTTATAAACGATGGTCTGGAAGTATCCAAACACATGGGCAGGCCCGTGAAACTCATCTGGACGAGGGAAGATGATATGCGCCATGACTATTACCGCCCCGCTTCCCGACATATTTTAAATGGCGGGCTCAGTGAAACTGGGGAAACAATCGCTTGGACCCATAAGGTGGTGGCTCCATCTATTCTTTTTGGACAAATGTTTAAATATCCAATACCATTTAAAGATAAACTGGATGTAGTAGCATTGGCAGGGGCAAAGGAGTTGGCCTACGAAATTCCAAATATTCGTGTGGAGTATAAATCAGCGAACACAAATGTACCGGTAGGTTGGTGGCGATCCGTATATGATTCTCAGAACGCATATGCAAACGAATGTTTTATGGATGAGTTGGCCTTCGAAGCTGGCAAAGATCCAGTACAATATCGTTTGAAGCTGCTTGTAAATTCACCACGAAGTGCCGCAGTATTAAAAATGGCAGCAAGAGAAGCAGGGTGGGGTAGCCCAATGCCTAACGGCCGCTCCAAAGGAGTCTCCTGTCATGGATCTTTTGGCTCCTACGTTGCCCAGGTAGCAGAGGTATCCGTTAAAGCAAATGGTAAGATTAAAGTTCATAGTGTGGTGTGTGCTGTTGATTGCGGGCAGGTAGTTAACCCCTCCATTGTGAAAGCGCAAATGGAAAGCAGTATTGTTTACGGCCTTTCTGCCACTTTAAAAGGGGAGATCACGATTGAAAAGGGCCGGGTGGTCCAAAGCAATTTTCATGAATTTGAAGTACTGCGCATGGATGAAATGCCGGAGATTGATGTCCATATTGTTAAAAGCACCGAAGCGCCGGGTGGTGTGGGCGAACCGGGATTACCGCCCATTGCCCCTGCTGTAGCCAATGCGGTATTCGCCCTAACGGGTAAAAGAATACGGAAGCTGCCTATTAAAGAAGGAGATTTGCGATCCTGATTTTCCCCAGAAGTAAAAATCCATTAATCCAATACTCCAATACTCCATTACCCCACCAATCCATTAATCCAACATTCAATAATTACAATAGTCTCAACGGCTTGATTGCAGCAACCACCGCAGCCGGATCATTTTTCCAGTCCACACTGGGGTCATCTACATAAAGTTCCACTTCATTTCCGTCCGGATCTTCCAAGTATAAACTCTGGCTCACGGTATGGTCACTCATGCCGGAGATAATCACACCGGCTTCATTTAATTCATCCCGAACAGCTCGAAGCTCATCCAGGGAATCCCCTATTTTGATGCCAATATGGTAAAACCCAATTCGGTGTCCTTTCCGGGGAGGCGGCCCATCGCCCACTTCTATTAGGAGAATTTCGTGATGCGTCCGACCCGAGGTGAGCGCAACTGCGTTGAAGGGGTGTTTCATTTCACCGGCCTGCTCAAAGCCAAGAAGATCCCGGTAAAAGGCAAGAGAACGCCCCAGTTCTTTCACATAAAAAACAACATGGCCAAGGTAGTGAGCTTTCATGATAATCCCTTATAACGAAAACAATCAATCGTATGGTCATTCACCATACCAACGGCCTGCATAAAGGCATAGCAGATTGTGGTGCCAATAAATTTAAAACCACGTTTTTTCAAGTCTTTACTCATTGCATCGGATTCAGGTGTGTTCGCGGGAATCTCAGACATTTTAATGAATGTGTTCTGGATTGTTTTCCCAGCTGTAAATTGCCAAATATAATGATCAAAACTGCTGAATTCCTTTTGAATATTGAGAAATAATTTTGCATTCAAAACGGTTGAATTCACCTTGAGCCGATTACGGATGATATTGGGATTCTGGAGCAACAATTCAATTTTGGATTCTGAATAAGTTGAAATTTTTTCCGCATCAAACTGGTCGAATACTTCCCGATATCCGTTTCGTTTTTTTAAGATGATTTCCCAACTCAATCCTGCTTGGGCGCCTTCCAAAACCAGGAATTCAAAAAGAGTTGTATCATCATGAATCGGAACGCCCCATTCTTCATCGTGATATTGTTGGTTCAGGGAGCTGCTGTCAGCCCATTCGCAGCGTGTCATTAGGCAAATTTCCAATTTTGAAAATGGTGGGTTGGAAGCCCTCTAATATTTATTATTTTTTTCATACAACCATCTATTGCTAGTTTAAAATCTACTACTCCATCACTCCGACATTCCAACACCCCAACATACTATTAATCCAGCATTTTTAAAGAGGTGTTTTTTGTCCGACGATTATACCATAACCGGTATGTTTATTGGAAAAGATACGCTCCGATTCAAAAATGGTTAAAAGCCCTTTTAATCCCCAGGCATTATAAACAGTCCTAGCGATTTTCAATTGTCCCTTGATCCCTAATTTTTTACGCCCGGATTTCATCCAGTCCGACATTTTTCCCGAACGGTCAATACCTTTACAGTTTTCCAGACCTGCTTCTTGAAAAAGGTCTATCCAACCCGCTAAAGTTTCCGGATATTCATCCTCAATGTCCCCCAGTCTGTTCTTCAGTTTTTCAGGTGTGTCCTCCTGCCAACAAATATCATGGATGCCCACGTACCCGCCAAGTTTAACCACTCGCACCATTTCGGCAATGGCCCGCTGTTTATCCAATACACAAGTGGTACATTCTGAAATGACCACGTCAAATGATTGATCATCAAAGGGCAGGTCATGGGCGTCACCCAAACGAAATTCGACATCAAATCTCTGCTGCAATGCCTTTTCCCTGGCTTGCTCCAGCAGAATTTCCGAAGCATCAAGACCCGTCGCTTTACAATGAAATTCATCTACAAGAAAACAGGCGCGCTCTCCCGTTCCTGAGGCCACATCGAGAAAGGTTGTCTTTTCATTTACATGACATAATTCAGCCAGTTCCTGGGTTGTCGTCAACCCACCTGGGTGCAGGGATTCCAATTCAATCGCACCGCTTTCCAGGAGATTTTCGAGTGACGGCTTTCCTGATAGACTCATAATAGATTCATTTTATACTTTCTATAATTTTGAATGTGTGCCGTCACAATAGGGTTTATTCCCCGATTGTTTACACCCGCACCAAGCCACAGTCTTTTCTTCATCCTGTTTCACCACGATGGGGCGTAGGTCTGTAACAGAATGGCTCCCGTCGCAGAATGGCTGGTTTTCGGATCGACCACAGGCACACCAGGCATAGGTTTTCCCTGCTTCCACTTTTTGGACATAGGGCATTTTTTGGGCTATTTTTGATTCTGACATAATCCGATCCTTTCTTCTTTCATTCTTTTTTAGAAAAGATTATTTTCATCGTTTGGGTATTTCAAATCCCAGGATGAACGAATTTTATCCATCGTCTCCATGATCTGGAGTGATTCTTCCAGTGGTAAACGGGGGCTTTCCAACAATCCTTCCCTTAAACAGCGGTGGACTTCTTGCACTTGGTAATGCAATCCGTTCCCCCGGATGGGCTTTTCAAATTCAACTTCTTTTTGTCCATTGATATGCAAGGTAGCTACTACCGGAACAGCAAAAAGGTCAGGTATTTTTATATAGCCATCTGTGCCATAAATATAGGCATCGTTCACTGTGGCTGTTCGTAAGGCAAAGGTCAGGATCGCCAATGCACCATTGTCATATTCTAAAATGGACGCGCCCTGCTCATCAGATCCGTAATCTCCAATAAAACCAAATCCTGTTGCTTTTTGTGGCGGTTGACCAAAGATCATGGATGAGAACCCGATCACATAAATTCCTAGATCCAGTAAACTGCCACCGCCTAGTTCCGGGTTCACCACACGACTTTCCAAGGTGAATTCTTCCCGGGCACATCGATTGGCCTGCACAATACGAACCTCCCCAATCAAGCCATCCTTGATCCAATCCAGGACTTGATGAATCACCGGGAAATGACGAGTAACCAAAGCTTCCATTAGAAATACATTATTCTCCCGGGCAGATAATATCATTTTTTCCGCTTCACCCGCATTGATGCAAAATGCCTTTTCACACAGCACTGCTTTGTTTGCATTCATGCATATAATGCTGTTTTCTGCATGAAATGCATGAGGTGTGGCAATATAAATAACGTCCACATCCGGATCGTTGGCCAGAGCCTGGTAAGATGGATGGCGTTTAGGTATGTTGTGTTTTTGTCCGAATGCCTCTGCCGTATGCTGGTTTCGGGACCCCACAGCCACCACTTCCGCATCGGGAACATAACGTATGTCTTCTGTAAAACTTCCGGCGATTTTACCCGTGCTTAATATACCCCAGTGTATTTTTTTCATGATTCAAATTTACCTTCCTGGTAATCTGAAAACGCTTTTAAAACTTCTCCCCGTGTGTTCATGACAAAGGGGCCGCCACGGGCTACCGGCTCATTCAGAGGTTCTCCGGCTGCGAAAAAAATTCCTGCTTTACTGTCCTTAGTTTTGAAATCGACATCCCCATCTTTTTCATAGACAGCCAATTGGCCTTTGGATAATTTTTGTCCGGAAAAAACATCACCCTCATAAATAAAACTAAATACATTCCAGCCATCCGTAAGGGGAATGGTTAATTCACTATTTTCCAATAATTGAATATCCAGAATCAAAACGGGTGTATGAGATTGCCCCGGACCGACTGTTCCGTGAAAATTCCCAGAAATAACCTTCACCGTTCCTGCCTTTTCTTTAACAATGGGAATTTGTTCGGATTCAATATCCTGGTAAGCCGGCTCTATCATTTTCTTTTCTTTTGGCAGGTTGAGCCAAAGTTGGAATCCCCGGGCCAACCCATCGGTCTGGATGGGCATTTCGCTGTGAACGATCCCCCGGCCCGCGGTCATCCACTGGACAGAACCTTCCCCTAACTTACCTTCGTTTCCGGCAGAATCTTTATGCTGCCACTTTCCGTTGAGCATATAGGTGATTGTTTCAAATCCACGGTGCGGGTGCGGAGGAAACCCGGCAATATAATCATCCGGATTGTCGCTTCCGAATTCATCTAAAAGTAAAAACGGATCCAGCATATTGAGTTCCGGCGAGCCAATGATGCGGGTCAGATTCACCCCGGCGCCATCCGTGGTGGACTGACCGGCAACCAAACGTTTTATAACTCTTTTTTTATCCATTCTATATCACTTATTTCAGGTTTAGCGGATGGTAAAATCTATTTCCGGACCCTTGGGTACTATCCCTGTCGGGTTTAAACTGGCATGGGTCCCGTAATAATGGCGTTTGATGTGGTCCATATTTACTGTATCAGCCACGCCGGGAACCTGATAAAGATTCCGGGTATAGCGCCAGAGATGGAGATAATCAACCAACCGCTTTTGGTTACATTTGAAATGACTGTAATAGACAGCGTCGAAACGCACTAATGTCGTAAATAAACGCCAATCCGCTTCTGTAATCTGATTTCCCAGAAGATACGATTGTCCTGAAAGACGCTCTTCCAAATTATCAAGGGTCGCAAACAGGGCTGTAAAAGCTTTTTCATAAGCAGCCTGGGTGGTGGCGAAACCAGTCCGGTAAACACCGTTATTTATATTAGTATAAACGAAGGCATTGATTTCATCAATCTCCTCCCGCAGTTCTACTGGATAATAGTTGATGGTTGATTCGGTAAATGCGTTAAACTCAGCATTTAGCATACGAATAATTTCGGAAGATTCATTATTGACGATTCGTTGGGTCTTTTTATCCCAAAGGACTGCTACGGTTACCCGGCCATCAAAAGATGGGTCACTTTTCAGATAGGCTTCACTTAGGAGAGAAAATCCGTTAATTTCATCCGGGAATTCTCCTTCCGATCCCGTAAAGCGCCAGCCGCGGTGATCCCGAATTGGGTCCACAACCGAAAGGGAAATAACTCCTTCCAGCTTTTTTAATTTTCTGAATATGACCGTACGGTGGGCCCAGGGGCAGGCCAGGGATACATAGAGATGGTAACGGTCCGGTTCAGCCAAATATCCGGATTCTCCACTGGCCGTTACCCAATTTCTAAAAATACTTTCCTGGCGGATGAATTCTCCTTTTGCCCCAGTCTCTTTTGGGAACTGGGCTATCTTTGTCCCGGCGATTGTATGTACCATATTAGTAATAGATGGCTTTCACCTACCCCACAGTCTTAATGGAAAATTTTAGGGTGAAAAGATCATGAATCATTTTATCCCCCAAGTTATCGAAAAATTTTCCTGAACCATAGCGTATATCCCAACGGGTACGGTCCAATTCAATTTTTCCAATCGCTTCATAACCCTGATCATTCCAGACAATCCGAGCAGGAAAGGTTACGGCATTGGAAATGCCCTTTATGGTTAGAACGCCCTTTATTTCATAATTAGCTTCATTAGCTTTAGCAAACCGGCGCAATTTTGCTTTGGTGATTTTGAACGTGGCCGTTGGATGGGTCTCCACAGAGAAAAAATCGTCTGATTTTAAATGACCCACCAATTTCTGATTCCATTCTTCCGCTTCAAGATCCAAGTTCACAATGCTGGTCATATCGAGAGTGAAGGTTCCTCCAACTACGCGATCACCCTTTAAACTAACCGTTCCTGCTTGCATCTGGATCGTTCCGTTATGGGTTCCGGTTACTTTTGTCCCCACCCATTCAAGAGTGCTTTTTTGTGTTTCAATTGTAACCGTTCTTCCGTTTTTGGAGTTGGCGTTGAGCACCGTCAGCAAACTCAGGGCTGCGGATACCAGTATTCTTGTTTTCATAATCATTTATTCTTTTTTACTTGTTGATTTAATTCGATTCATGGATGATTCTATCAATTTCGATTAATAACGTATTTAAACCGGCAGAATTTCTCCTGCATGACTTTCATTTAAATAGTCCTGTGAATGATTCTTTTCTGTTCCATGCAATCCAACCCAAAGAGACGCTCAGTATTATACCCACCATAACACCGCTCGGGTCCAGGAGCACATGAAACATGAGAATATTATATACAATCGGCGCAAGGATAACCAATGCAAAAGGGATCATTCTTCCGGCAATTAATAAACCGCCACCCGTTATTTCAATGACTGCTATGGTTGGAAACAGGTATCCTGTTTTCCCCATGGACATCATAAATGCCACGGCACCTTCTGCCATTTCAGGCATTTACATGTATTGGAAAAATTTATTCAATCCGAAATTAACCAATAATAGGCCAATCAGGATTCTTAATACCATTTCGATTTTTAGATTCATTTTTAATCCTTTTTATTTGCCCAGCCCCAATCGTTTGCACAATTCGGACAGAGATATTTGTTCTTGTTTAGTAAGGACAGAAAAGCGATCAGTGAGATTTGCTAAAATTTTTGGAAATACTTCTTCAATTTTCTCCGTCCCATTTGATGTGAGTTCAATTCTGAAATACCGGCGGTCCTTTTCATCCCGTACGCGGATGACGTAGCCATCCCGTTCAAGATTATCCACCACTTTGGTCATGTTTCCTCCGCTGCGGAGTAGTTTTTCACCCAGCTCCTTTTGGCACATGGAACCTTTGTGGTAAAGGGTTTCCATCGTACCGAATTGGGATATCGTTAAGCCATGTTCGTTCATGATAATCAAGTCCGATTGGCCTACAGATTCATTGGCCCGGTTCAATTTTACCCACGCACTCAAAACACGGCGTTGGTCTTCAGAATACGATTTTAACTTTGAATTCATACATATAGTATGACGTTAAACTATTTAACATTGCAACAATTATTTTTCATTAAAAAGCCCCACCCGGAAAACTGGATGGGGCTTGAAGATGAGTTACAGCTGTGGCACCATCAGATGTATTAATTCCAGAAGTTATTTGTAATATTTTACGGTGAGCCATAGGGGTAGTTTGTCCATGAGAATAAACACACCAAAACAAAAAAGCCCCCGTCAAAGACAGAGGCTTTTTTGTTTTTCTAATTATATTCTGGAATTATTCGATCATTTCTCCGCCGCCAGTTAAATCAGCAACATTGAATTGGCCTTCTTTTTCCATATCTCTGGCGATACCCACAACTTTTTTGCGAGCTTTGTCCACTTCACGTTTCGGCCTGGGGCCTTCTTCCGGTTCATACATGGCTTGCTTTTTCTGGGGCAAGTTGCCAATGATACGATCAACCGTTTCCTGGTCAACTCCTTTCATGGCCATGGACACATCTGACAGATCCACTGTATTCATGATATCTCGCAGGATTCCGTCTGGGAATTTTTCAATAATATCAATAAACGTGAGATGGTATTTTTTCACATCCTCATAAAGAGCCGGATCTTCATTCCGGAGTGTTTGCAGATACCGTTCTTCTTCTTCCGATGACATGCCGCTAATGATCTGGGCGATTTCTTTTCCACCGCCGCGTGAAAACTCTGTGGTGCGGGGAAGATAGCTCGATTTATTCCGCAGGCGTGCCGCCACTTCAATAATGCCTTCCAAAGGAATATTATCTAATGATCCCAATTCGATCAGGATCTGTCCTTTTTCCGTGGGGTCAACTTTATCCAAGATCAGCATTCTTTTTTCCGGTTCGAGCTGTGCCAGCACCATGGCGATCACAGGTGGATCTTCCTTATTTAACAAGGCTAGTAATTGCTCATCCTGGAGGTCTGGTAAAAATTCAAAAGGATGTATGGGTCCATCTTCTGTTTTTTCATCCTGGAATTGTTCACTCAGGAATCCGAAATAAAACTCTTCCATCACCCGTTTCTTGACAGAAAAAGCCACATCGCCCATGCCGCGTAAGGTGGACCGGATCTTTCGAATCTCTGTTTTGGATAAACCTTTGACCAAAGATAAGGATAGGCTTTCCCCTACAACAGAAAAGAGGATTGCTACCTTTTGCAGGCCTGAAAGCATCTGATAATCAGTAATCATGGTTTCTTTCCTTACTGTTATTCTTCGTCACCTTCATCACCGCTATCGGATTCTTCTTCCGGTTCGGGTGGTGCAGGTGCGGGTTGTTCCAGCCATTCTTTTACGATGGTGGATGTTCTGCCAGGTTGTCCAACACTCATTGAGACAACCGATTTGCGAATATCATCTATTTCACTTTTTATAACATTGGGATCTTCACCATATGTCTTTGGAGCTTGATGCTCAGGTTCTGGCTCGGGTGCAGTTTCCGGTTCCGGTTCTGGTTCTGGTTCTGGTTCTACAGCTACAGGCTCTTCCTTGGATTCTTCTTCTTTTTTATCCTCTTTATCGACCTCTTTTTCTTCTTTTTCGGACTTTTTATCTTTCTTTTTAGCTTTTTTCTTTTTCTTCTTTCTTAGACGAGGTGGTGGATACATCCACGGTGGTATTGGCACCTGTTGCTTGGTCCGTCCTAATACAAAGATGAGTGCTACTAAAAGAATGGCCGAGAGTGCACCCAGAATGATCAGTATCATTTGGGATGATTCTTTGCCGCCAGAGACTTCACTTTGCAGGGCATCTAATTCAGATTGGACACCTTCTAGCGCTAAAATCTTTTCTTCGATCAAAGAATCACGGGTGGCTTTTTCTTTTTCCCGGGAGGCCAGTTCTATTTCAATTTTTGCCTGTGCTTTTTTCTGGGCATCAATGGAATCCTGAAGCATGGCTTGCAAAAGCATTCTTCGTAAGCTCTGTAATTCATTGTCCAGCATGGCGAATCGGGATGAATCTACCCTGGATTGTTTTGATGCATCTTCCTTATGGGTGATTTGCAGCATATCCCTTAATGCGCCTATTTCATTATTGAGCTTGGAAACTTTCAACGAATCCCGACGAAGCATTTCTTTCTTTTCTGCGGCATAAGCCTGTGCTTTTGCTTTTTCTTCCATTTGGGATAATTGTTTTTCAAAGAAAGATCTATCCTCATCGCGGCGGGCAGATTCTTCAGTGCGATATTGTTGAATGTCTTCTCGCCAATCCGTGGTTTCAGTAACGCGTTTTTGTTCTAACAAATCAATTTTTTCTGCTATATTTTTCAACATGATCTGCTCGGCGGACCGCTGGTCACGGCGTTCCTTGAAACTGGCCGTCATGATGGTGAACTTATCTCCACGATCCCGGTCAAATTTGGATGCAGCCATAGTGAGTTGACGAATATTCTCAATCAATTCTGGTGCAGCACCTTCCTGAAGGATTAGGGTAAGATCCATCCGTTTGACCACCGCGCGGGAAGGTCGCTTACGGGAAATAACTTTATCCACCATTTCTTGACTGGCATCATCATCCTGGGATGAACGATCCATGGGTTCCATGGTTCTCGGTGATATAGGTGTAGATTGGGTTACTGATCTCGGCTCAGTTTTTTTCCCGACAACATCAATTTCGAATCCCGGGATGGGGAGTCCAATGGAATAACGGGTTTCCGCTTCCGGTTGAGATTCCTGTATCATTTTTTCCTGCATTCTCAAGAGGGCGTCGGCTGTTTTCTCTGCGGGTGTTATCTGTTCTCTTTTTACTGATTTTCGTGGAGAAAAAACAGTGATCTGTTCACTCACTTCATCCAAGATTTCCAATTCAACATCAACATTAATGACGTATTTTTGTGTGTCAATAAGCTTGGAAAGGGCTTCTTTAACCCGCTCACGGATGTTGTTTTCCACCATCAGTTTTTGGGAGAGATAACCGGCTCCTTGCCCAACGAGAAATGTGACCGCAATAATTGTTCCGATGACGGGTATTAAATATTTATTCCCCTTTTTCATGTGAAACTCCTTGGTATGTGTTTACTCCGCATTTTGCAATTTATTAAAATAATTAATCATCATAGCTGGTTGCTGATCGCCCTTTACCGTGGTGCGATGGTTGGATGAAAGTGATTTGAATTCTTCGATTAGCAGACTTTTGTTTCTTTGTTGTATTCAATGATAAAACTGTCGGTAGTTCATTGCCTTTTAAATCAAAAATGGGCTCTCCATCTCCCCAAGTTAATGTTAAGGGATTATACAGGGGATTTATTTTCTTAATGCTGTCAAGCCCTTTTGGATACCAATCTCCATACCCGGCAGCAAGAAGTCTGGGTGCGGGCACACCGTTTTCGATCATGTATCGCACCACTGCAGCGCCCCTCGCTGCTGAAAGTTCCCAGTTGCTGGCATAGAATTTTTTCCATTTTTTAGGCATTGGGTCAGCGTCTGAATGTCCAGCCACTTCCACTTGGAAAACACTCAGTTGAATTTTTGGAATAATCTCCTCTGTAAGTAATTTTTTGAGTTCTGGTTTCATACCGGCTTTCCCGGATGGAAATGCAAAATCGCCCTTAATATTGATGATAAGGCCTTTGGCGCTGGTTTCAATATCAATGGGAGGATCACCCGCCGGATTTTCTTTTTTCATTTCCTTGATGGTTTCTTCTATAGCTTCTTTCATCGCAGCCAGGTTCTTGATAGGCTCAAATTCACCCTCTTCTTCTGCTTTGCCAGATGCTTTGATCTTGCTCCCCAGTGATTTACCCTGGGAGTTTGCCATTTCCTGTAATTTTACTGGATCCATGGTTGAAATAGCGGCCAGAAGAACAAAGAACGCAAACAGGAGTGTCATCATGTCTGCGAAGGTACCGAACCAACCCGGTAGGCCCTCCTCAACAGAATCGGCACCCGCCGCAAAACCTTTTTTATAGGCTTTCTTTTGCTCTGCTGTCATGCCCATATCAGCTTACTCCCGTTTCCACTCCGAAGGTGGAATAAAAGAATTGAGTTTTTCCCTAATAATAAGTGGATGCTTCTTTTGGTGAATTAATCGTGATGCTTCCACAAGTAAACTGGCAGACATGGAGGTCATTGTTGTTTTATTACCCATTTTTTGGGCCATCGGCAGAAAAAATAGATTTGCAAAAACAGCACCATAGAGCGTTGTGATCAATGCTGCAGCCATACCGCCACCCAGATTATCTGCTCCACCTTCACCTCCAAACCCTGCTAACATAAGCACCAGACCAATTAGCGTTCCAACCATACCCCAAGCCGGGGCCAAGTCACCCATGGCTTTTAACATGTCCGTTTGAACCTTCTCACGTTTTTCACGGTATTCAATTCTAGTTTCCATGATATCGGTTACTTCGTCCAGGGAATAACCATCCACCACCATTTGTATACCATCCTTTAAAAAATAAATTCTAATTGTTTCAACCGCTTTTTCAAGATCTGCTGCACCTTTACGTGCTGATTCTCCAACTTCGCATGCTGTATCAACCAAGGGACCCATTTTATCATCAGCCGGTTTTAAAACAGCACCAATAGCTTTACCCAGTGCCACAACATGAGGCATAGGGAACGCCACAAAAATGGATGCAATCATGCCTCCGGCAACAATTCCAAAACTCGGTATAGAAATAAAGTCACCAAATCCACCTGCTGAACCCTCAACAAACAATGCATAAGCGATACTGCCAATCATAGCAGACATACCAAGAACAACACCAATAATTAGAGCAATATCCATTAGTTTACTCCTGTATTAAACTTGCGGATTTTAAATTATTTTCATGCAGGGCTTTCAAAATATTTCTCACATCCGTGTATTCCGGATCCAGACGAAGGGCCAGATTCCAGTTGATGGTTGCTCTCTGCACATCACCTAATTTATAATAGATTGACCCTCTTCTGGCATAGGCAAGAGCCAAATTCGGATTTAATTCAAGTGCCAATTCCACCTCTTTCAAAGCTTCCCGATAATCGCCGGCATAAAAATACCTTAAGGAACGAGACAGGTGCCTCAAGGCCTCATTCATATTCTTCTCTGAAATATTAAATTCCAATTGAATCGTACTCAAAGAATCAGATAAAAATTTTGTATTTTGTTCCATGGAGGAAAGTCGCACCAAAAGGTTCCTCATTTCATTATTCATAAGAGCCATGGAATCTCTCAATGTTTCTACTGCAAAATTTGCCATGGTAATTGTGGAATCACGATGTAACGACATCGACTCAAGACCATCAAGCGTCCCAACCCCCGTTCCATAGATATTGGTTGGACCTGATGGGCCACCATCCAATCTGCGCCTAGGAGCACGTGGAACGGCCATGTCAAGTCCCAGAATAAAACCGGGGTGACCTGCCCAATATCGCTTGTCCCAGTCCGGGAGCCTTTCAATGTGGGTGAACCCTAGGTTCAGGCGGTAATCCGAGGTAAGGGGGATGCGGAGTCCCACATTGACACCTGTCCCGTCGAATTCACCCACAATATCCATTCCGCCCCGTCTTGCGAAATACGGGGTCTTTAATACAAATCCAAGAAATACACCAGCGTTTGTCCCATCAGACTCTGACTCAGTTTCTAAAGTATCAATGGGGGTATTTCCTAAAGTATCCATAGGTGCAAGACCGCCGGTGCCAAAACCCATGTATGTATTCATTTTATATTCCCCAAGGTCCTTTTCGCTGGCAAGAACAGTAAAAAAGGAGAGAAGAGATGTATTCAGACTTAAGATCTCATCAGAAGTTTGATCACTTTGAAATATAACATCTTGCAGACCAACCGTTAACGAAATATCGTTATACGAGAAAACGCGCTGTTGAAAATGAAACCCAAATTCTACAGCCGGCTTATATTGGGATTCTGCTATCAACGCAAGACGTGTGGTATCCCCGCCCTGCACTGCTGAGAACCCAAAGGCAAAACCTTTGTTCAGCTCCATATCAAAATAAACACCTTTTGCCGTATTGAATGGATCAAAGTTGTGGATCTCTGTTCCAAATCCTGTTCGGAATAAATAGGGTGTTTTCTGATTGCTGGATGTTGGCACCCGCATCATAAGTCCCGGGCGCGTATAGGCTACACGTGTGGAACCCAGAACCATGGAGCCCAGTAAAATTAGGATGCAAATATTTTTAGCGTGTTGTTTCATGAAACTATTTCTAATTCATAACTTGTTGAGATACGAATTATTGGTATTCCTCCCAATCGATGATGTAAGAATAGCCGATAAACCCGCCAAAATCATGTGGCACATAAAGATCAAATTTGCCCACGGCTCCCGGTAACAGGCTTGCGTCTGATACAATGCCTGTATCAAAAGTATTATAAGACCCTTTTACAAATGTGGTAAGTGTTTTTGTTTCTCCGCTCCAATTCTTACGAAAGACAAAATCCACTTTGACAAAATCCGACCTGCGACCACCAATATTCTTGATCTCACCCTTAAATATGATATTTCCCTGACCGTCTTTCTTTTCTGAGACATTTCCCACCAAAACACAATTCGCAGAAAATTTTGCGCTGGCATTCCTGGCAGAATTATTCGTTGAAGTATATCTGGGTTGTGCCAGTTTCGGCATGGGGGGCGGTGTGTAGCTATCCCGAATCTGTTCCGGGACATATTCGTGAGTGTCTTCCGTGATCACATTATCAACAATCCGCACAACCTGGGCGCGATCCACGATCAGGTATCCAATCAATGTTTCAACCTTGAGTGATTTGTCATCCTGGTAAATGATCTTCCCAAATACGGTACTTCCATTTTTAAGGATGATCTCCTTAGAATAAATGGTAAGCGGGTTAACCCACATTTTACTTAAGGCTTTCAGGTCATCGTTTTCCTGGGAAAGATGCTTGAATTCTGCCGAAAGTTTTTTGATCTCAAAATTCAATTCATTCAGGATGAAATCCCTACTGGGGCTGCCCATGGCTTCCATGGTTTGCGGAACGGTCACTGAAATTCGTCCGGGCTTTTTCATGGTGGATTCATCAGCACCGCCATCTCCTTTAGCAGCATCTGCAATCGCTTTGCTTGTCTTTTCTGTGGACAGGGATAAATCACCAATATCCTTTTTTTCAGCTAAGGTGATGATCATTTCGGCAGACCCAAATTCATCATGGGTTGCCTGCAGGACGTAGTCGCCCTTTTCCAATTTTTTGAATTTAAATTTGCCATTGCGGCCGGTTTTATCTTCTTCTACCACTTCACCGCCAGACAAGAGGGTTAGCATGGCTTTTTTTACTTTTTTACCGTCTGAATTGACAATTCTACCAGACAGGGTTACCCCCTTAGCGAACACAAGGGTCCCTAGGAGTAGAAAAACGGCTGTAGCGAATACAACTCGCTTTTGTAGGCTTTGTGTTAGTGTCATGTTTTTACCTCGGATTATGAACACTTGTAGCATCAAAATGCGCTAAAGCTAAAAGATTTTACCGACAAATGGGCAATGTGTCAAGAATTTATAGGAAAATTGAAATTGGAAGTAATCTTAGAATAAATATGTGATTTCTCAAAATCTCTAATAGGAATTAAAGCTCCTGAGGGCTAGTCGAATCTATTCTGTTGATAGAACGATAATTAACCGTTGAATGCAGGGATTTTCACTATCCCTCGAACCAAAACAATTCCTGATTGTTCCGGAATGAATCATACAAGCTGTCCATGGATTCAATCACATAATACCGATCCTGGATGTTGCTGTAATCAAAACAGGTCATGACCATCTCTTCCATATTATAAGGCAGGAACCTGGATCTTTCAGATTCTCCTTTAGCGCATTTGACCACATTGGTGATTTCATCAAATGAAGAAATGATCCCGGCGCCATAGATCTCATAGTCCATATCATTGGCCGCGCGACGAAATCTGTCTGACTCACCTGTGTTGCTTATCAAACCAAATTCGTATGTCCACCAGGCGTAGTTTTGTAGTCGTTTTAAATTATGAGCCATTAAATCCGGACCGAGCCCCCGTTCATCTATAATGATCTCATCCCCAAGAACGCCAATCTCCCACATGAAATCTGCATATTTTTTATTCATTAAAAAGGGAATGTGTCCCTGGATATCGTGAAAAATGTCCGGCTCGGGTGTATAACCTTCATCATTTTGGATATCCACACCTGCATATTTTTCATCAAATCGCGGAGATTGGCGAATAATATCTGTCACGGGGAATTGGCGTTTTTTATTGATATCAAAGAATAACTCTTCATCAAGAAACCCAGCCACAGGAACCAGTGTCCATCCGGTGGAATTTTCAATGAGCGGAGAAATGGCTTCGAATTCCGGAAACATATTATTGGGAATCGGTAAAGTTCTCATGCCCAATAAATATTCCCGTGATGCATACTGGTCTAAAAGAAATTCCAGGTTTTGGAACAGCTCCGCCCAGATGCGGTTTTCCAGATTCAATACATTATCGTAGTTCTGTGGCTTTACATAATCATCATTTTTACCGAAAATGCGGATGCCATCAATGGTATTGGGGATAACGTTTTTAAATAAATGATCGTATTTAGTGGATTGTGAGACCATAATTCAATTAATCTAATTATTAGAACTTAGGAGAGATTTCTTTTTCGTCCTACCAAAGCCAAATATAGGTCACCGCACGATTCTCACGGCCAAAATCCACATCTGATCGCAGATCACAATCGGTCCGCATGTCCGCAGCCTCCTTGTTAAACATAGTGTAATCCTCACCATGAATCACCGCTTGGAATCGCCCTTCCTGTTCTTTGCACCATTCTCGAACCGCATCTCGTAACTTACCGGAACCATGACCCGTGATGATTTTTATCGCTCGAATTCTGCCTTCAAAAGAAGATTGGCTTACAGTGGTTTCCAACAGGGATAGGGCCTTCTCCATGCTATTATTCGAATGGCCAATATCGATGATCTTTAATTTTTGATTACTCATAAGGGGCACAAAGTTTACCATCTTTGCCTTAACTTTCAGATTCATTCTAAACTAAAAATGGCCCTGAATCACACGCCCCAGTTCGTTCCAGCATCTGATCAATCGGTTCTTGTAAAATTTGGTGAAGAAATTTCAAATGAGGTTCATCAGCAAGTTTTTACCTTTTATCATTTTATATTAAAAATGCCGATAAAGGGTGTGATCAATATTCATCCGGCGTATGCATCCATTCTCTTTACCCTTGAGCAGAATGCTGGATTACATAAAACACTTACTCTGATAAAAAAATCCTGGAAAGCATCTACGCAAATGAGAATCCCTGAGGCTCGGCAGGTAAAAATCCCGGTGTTGTACGGGGGTGAATTTGGTGAAGATATGGATCGCGTGAGTCAACATACAGGTCTGGACCCAGTAGAAATAATCAAACGTCATCAGGGTGGATCCTACTTAGTTTATTTTACAGGATTTTCGCCTGGATTCCCTTATATCGGCGGTATGGATCCATCACTGAGTACACCGCGTTTAACCACACCACGGAAGCAGGTTCCAGCCGGCGCAGTAGGAATTGCTGTAGAACAAACAGGAATATATCCCCTTTCTTCACCTGGCGGGTGGAATTTGATCGGGCAAACACCCATTAAAATATTTGACTGGCCTCACCCAACTGATCTGCGGGTACGCATGGGCGATAGCATCAAGTTTATTTCTGTAACCAAAGAAGAATTTGACCAGCTAAAAGAAAATGTCACTTGAAATATTAAGAGCAGGATTACAGACCACCGTTCAAGATCTTGGCAGATTCGGCGCTGCACACTTGGGCATCTCCGCCTCCGGCGCTGCAGACTCTTTGTCTATGCGGATCGGAAATCTAATGGTGGGGAATCCTGAAAACACGACCGCAATTGAGATGACCTTAACAGGCGATACAATCCTGTTTCATTCAGATGCATTTATAGCATTAGCCGGCAGCAAATTCAAAATCGATTTGGATGAAAAACCATTTCCATTCTGGTCAGGAACCTATATACTGGCAGGACAAGTCCTGACTATTGGACCGACCCTGAACGGTGCCCGGTGTTATCTTTGTGTTCGTGGTGGATTGCAGGTTAAAAAAATAATCAATAGCGCGTCAACACATTTAACCTCTGGGATAGGTGGACTAAATGGAAGCATATTAAAGAAAGGGGGCCGGATTGCATTTGGTAACCTGGACAATATGATACAACCGATTAAAAATATGGAAAATTTTCCTTCCACAGACACCACAACAATCCGGGCGACAAAAGGTTTACAGTGGGATTGGTTTGACAACCAAAACAGGAAGTTGTTTTTTGAAAAGGAATATCAGGTTTCCACCTTATCCAATCGCATGGGATTAAGACTCAGCGGGCAATCTATTCTTTCTTCCAAAGGCAATGAAATTATCACCGAGGGCATGCCCCTTGGCGCCATCCAAATTCCCGGGAACGGCCAGCCCATTTTATCTTTTGTGGAACACCAAACCACTGGTGGATACCCTAAACTTGCTAATGTGATCAGTGCCGACCTTTACAAAGTGGGACAATTGAAACCTAGAGATCAGTTTCAATTTCAGTTGGTAGAGTTTCCTGAAGCAGAAAAAGCACGCCTGGAACAGGAAAATTATATACGATCCCTGAAAGTGCATTGTAGATAAAATGGACACAACTATTTTTAAATTACTTTTTTCTTTTTGAGCAAAAGCGCATGATTGATATTAACAGTGACATGGGGGAATTGACCCATTTATTTGAAGATAGGACGTATCATCGGCTGATTGATCATGTTACATCCATCAATCTTGCCTGTGGTGGACACGCAGGAAATACTATAATGATGACTGAACTCTCCAAATTAGCTAAAATGAAAATTGTAAGAATTGGCGCCCATCCCGGATATCCGGATCCAGATAATTTAGGGCGAGAGGTGATGAATATGGATCCCGGGGAATTGACGAAAACCACATTGGAGCAGATCCGGCGCTTAGGTGAAATAGTTTCTGCAGAAAACGGAGAATTATCCCATGTAAAGCCTCATGGTGCTTTGTATAATCAGGCCGCAAAAGACAGGGCAATTTCTAGATCGATCGGTGAAGCCGTCCTAAAATTCAATCCCAACTTGGTCATGATTGGATTGGCTGGATCTGTTATGCTCCACGTGTGGCAGGAAATGGGACTTCAGGTCATGGGGGAAGCATTTGCAGACAGGACCTATGAATCAGACGGCAGCTTGCGCAACAGACAGTTGGATCTTGCTCTGATTACCAATCCTGAAAAGGCGGCCCTACAGGCCCAAATGATAACAGACGAAGGTAGGGTGATTTCATTTGATGGTACTGAGATCAACATAAATGCTCAAACTATTTGTGTTCACAGCGATACACCCAATGCATTGGAGATTGCAATAAAAGTCAATAAAAGGATGAATAAGGAGTAACCTTTGAGAAAAATAATTTTAGGCCGAACCGGAGTTGATGTGTCTGCTATTAGCTTAGGAACATGGTCCTATGGCGGTGCCAATAAAAGTGGAAAAATTCCTGTGGGCTGGGGCGGACAAACGGATGATGATTCTAAAGCGGCCCTGATACGTACCTGGGAATTGGGAATTAATCACTGGGATACCGCCGATGTGTACGGAAACGGGCGCTCGGAGTCTGTAATAGGTGACATGTGGGAAACTATACCTCGCAATGATGTTTTTATTGCTACAAAAGTGGGCTGGGATCAGGGCAATAAAAAGCACTGGTACGATGTTGGCACTATGCGACTTAACATGGAGCGTTCCTTAAAAAATCTGAAAACAGATTGCGTTGATCTCTTATACCTCCACCACTGCAATTTTGGGGAAAATGATGAATATTTTGATGAAGCGATTGAAGTAATTCGAAAGTTTAAAGAAGAAGGAAAAACACAATTTATCGGTCTGTCAGATTGGTCATCTGAAAAGATTATGCAATTTATAGAACGATGCGATCCTGATGTGGTGCAGCCCCTAAGAAATGTGATGAATGACACTTACGAATCCAGTGGATTAAAAAAATATGTGGATGACCATAATTTAGGTATCTGTTTTTTCTCACCCATTAAACATGGATTACTCACAGGGAAATACACTGTACCGGCACAATTTGAAGATGGGGATTTCCGGAGTGGTGAAAAAGCATTTAGAGATACGTCCGTGATCCAAAAAATGCAGGATAATAAAGCCTTATTGGAAAACCAGTTTTCAGATCATCCTAACCCAGTGATGCACGGCGTTGTGGATGCGCTGTTTTCAGATTCGCCAACCGGTTGTGCCCTTTTGGGTCAGCGTAATGTAGCCCAGGTTGAAGCCGCAGCTACACTTGGAGAAATATTATCACATCAAGATACTGAATGGGTAAAGGAATTATATAAAAAGGGCTAATCTTTATAAAAAGTACTCACAGCCCATCCCGACAACATAGCAAGTAAAACCGAGGGCAGCATCACATCCAGTTTATTGATATAGGGTCCAATGGCTGAAAAATTGGGCACCACAAATTTGAAAAATGGGATACACAAGAATCCTGTAACCATAGAAGCAATGGCACCTTTTTCTGTAAAGCCTTTCCAAAAGATAGACAAAATAATTACGGGACAAAATGTGGCGGCGATCCCGGACCAACCAAAGATCACAAACCAGAATACAGTCCGGGTTGGTGATAAAACAGATACTGCCAATGCAACACCCAGGGCTAAAATGGCCAAGGTCAATGTTACCTTTTTTGAAAAACCCATAAGCCATTTTTCATCCACACCCGGATAGAGGATCTGCTGGTAAAAATCACGGGTGACAGCGCTGGAGGCCACAACCAAGAGTGAATCCACCGTAGACATGACCGCCGATAAAACTGCTGCAATGTAAACCCCAATGATCAGGGTAGGCATGACTTGTCCTAAAACGAGAGCAAGGACATTTTCGGCTGCATTGCCCAAAATCATTTCCGGATTATCGCCTGCTTGGGTGAGCATATATCGCCCCAGGATTCCGATCATCACCGCAGCCGAATCGGTGAGCAATGTATAAAACAAAGCGACCCATTTCCCTTTCTCAATTTCTGCTTCATTTTTGATTGCAATGAAACGAACATACACCTGGGGCGAGCCCATGAAACCGATCCCAATTGATAAGAGCCCCAACACGGCTACAAAATTCATGAGAGTTAATCCACCGGAGCCCCAAATATTGAGTAATGCGGGATCAATATTACGCAATCCTTCTATGATGGATGCATCTCCGGAGAGACTGAAATAAGCAACAACGGGTAGAAGGAGAAGCCCAACAAACATGAGCGAGCCCTGGAAAAAATCTGACCACGCCACCGCAAGAAATCCACCGGAAAAAATGTACATGACAACGATCCCAAAACCGATTGCGATTCCTGTGTAATAGTTGAGCCCCAAAAAAGATTCAAATGTTTTGCCTGTAATATCGATCTGGGCGCTCACATAGATCACCACAAAAAGGGAGAGCGCGGTGGCGGCTACAATCCGGATCGTGTGGGTGGTAGATCTAAAATGGCTGACCAAGAAATCAGGGATTGTTATGGAATCATATTCATCGGTCATGCGCTTGAATTTTTTCGCCATGAACTGCCAGGAGATCCAAACCCCAATTACTTCTCCAATAACAATCCAAAATGCGCTGACGCCCATAAGGGCACCCATTCCCGTAACGCCAATCAATAACCAGCCTGATTCTCCAGTAGATCGTGCGGAAAGTGCTGCTATCCAATACCCAAGTTTTTTCCCACCCACATAATAATCTGAAATGTTAGAAACACGTTTGGATGCAAAAAATCCGATACTTAGAAGAATTAAAAAATAAAGGGCAAGAACAACGAGTTTAAGGATCAAGAATTATTCCCTTCCTGGGGCAAAATCACTCTCATGGTTGGGTAGGGAATAGAAATATTATTTTGGGCAAATTGTTTGTAGATCTCTGTATTCACCGCATCCACAGTCCGACCGCGGATCTCCGGTTTATGGATCCAAAAAAGAAGCTGGAGTTTGAGCCCGTGATCGGCGAATTCCCTAAAGCGCACACGAGGTTCCGGGGTCTTTAGCACATTTTCATTTCCCAATGCAATTGTAACAAGCAGCGCTTTTACAGCATCAATATCTGATTCATAGGCTACATGGAGCGTGATTCGTACGCGTTCTGTCTCTCCCGGTCCACCACTTTCATTTACAATCTTGGATGCGGCGATGACCGAATTGGGAATGGTGATTTCAATATCATCCCGGGTCATGAAACGGGTGGAACGAACTCCCATTTGTTTTACATAGCCACGTTCCCCCGTATCCAATAAAATATAGTCTCCTTCTTTAAATGGGGAATCGGCCATGAGAAAAATACCGGCAAAAAAGTTGGCCACCGTATCTTTCGCAGCCAAACCCAACACAACACCCAACACACCTGCCGAAGCCAAGATGCCATTGATATTAATATCCCAACTTAAGAAAATAAAATAAATACCAAATAAGCCAATGCCTATCTTGCCCAAATTATTAAATAGGGGTAGTGTTTTTTGCTGAATAAGCGGATTGGATGTTCGACTGGCTGCCCATTCCATGGATACAACCAGAACCTTCATGGCAACAATAAGCCAAATCAAAATAGTGATTGTTTTGAATATGCCAACTAAGACAAAATCAATATATTCCAGGAGTCCTGCCGTTTTGACTGCAACGGAGAAGCCAATAAAAAGAATGGTATAAAAAATAGGGCGATGGAGCAATTGGAGAATTTGATCATCTAGACTTGTTTGTGTTTTATCTACAATCCGCTTAAAGATCTTTGTAAAGATCATATCAGCAATCTTAGCCGCAATAACAGCTCCCCAAATGATCAGGACACTTTGCAGGATTGGATTGGAAAGTGCCGCACCGTAATTCTCTTGGAACCAACTCATCATAGCCCTAAATATATAACAAGTCGGAATAGATTGATGAGCCATTTATACTATGTAAATGACTCTTTATTACTATGTGATTCATAAAAAATGCGGGGTTAGTTTTTATGAAGAATAAACTCTAATTATGATTGAGGTAATCCATTCTTTAATCTGAAAGCGGATTGTCCTATTTTTTCATCAATTATTTAAAAATGAAAATAATATTAACCCTATTTAGCTTGATTCTTTTCAGTTGCCGACCACCAGACCAAACCCAAGCAATGACCATGAATGACATTTCCATTATTCCACAACCATCCTCCACCCAAATTCTGAATACCACTTTCGATCTAAAATCGATTAAGGGCATTATCCTTAAAAATGGATCTGAAGAGGAGCGCCATATTGCAGCGTTATTCCAGGAATATCTGAAACCTGCCGTCTCCTTATCCATATCAGAATTTGTACCAGCCGCTTTATCTGGTGCGCTGGATCATATTATCATTTCTTTGGATGACAATTCTGAAATCCCCACTGAAGGATACAGGCTCGCTGTGGGCGAACACCATAGAATTGAATTAAAAGCGAGTTCGCCTTCCGGGCTCTTTTACGGATTTCAAACATTCCGGCAATTGTGTCCTTCGAAACTGGAAAATGGAGAAACACCAAAAAACACCCGTATCCAAAATTGTAAAATTGTTGACTCTCCAACTTTTGGCTACCGCGGAATGCATCTGGATGTGTCCCGACACTTCTTTGATGTAGATTTTATCAAAACCTATATCGATATGATCGCCCTCCATAAAATGAATGTGTTTCATTGGCACCTTACAGATGATAACGGCTGGCGGATTGAAATAAAAAAATATCCTGAACTCACAGAAAAATCCGCTTGGCGCGTAGATCGCACCCACGAACCCTGGAAAGAATGGTCACCGATCCAGCCCCATGAAAAAGCCAGCTACGGCGATTTTTACACACAAGATGAGATTCGTGACATTGTTCAATATGCTGCAGACCGGAATATAATGGTGGTGCCGGAAATCGAAATGCCGGGACATACTTCAGAAGTGTTTGCGGCCTATCCGGAACTGTCATGTAAGGGCGATACCCTGCCCGTGAATCCCGGCTCCTATTGGCCCAATGAAGATATTTTTTGTGCGGGGAATGATGATGTGTTTGCCTTTTTGGAAAATGTTCTTGATGAAGTTATCGAACTTTTTCCCGGACCTTATATCCATATTGGTGGCGATGAAGCCACAAAAACTCATTGGGAAACTTGCCTCAAATGCCAAAAACGGATTCTGGATGAAGGATTAAAAGATGAGCACGAACTCCAGAGTTGGTTCATCAAAAAGATCGAGAAATTCATATTATCAAAAAATAAAAATCTGGTGGGCTGGGATGAGATACTAG
>Ga0208336_1000172_pt1 | contig 26075 bp, 32 predicted proteins | sample DeeseametaMP0372_FD_184212 | JGI IMG/M metagenome (GOLD analysis project Ga0208336, IMG submission 184212) | Marine microbial communities from the Deep Atlantic Ocean - MP0372 (SPAdes) | ecosystem: Environmental > Aquatic > Marine > Oceanic | place: East of Porto Seguro, South Atlantic Ocean...
GGGGGCGCTTCCCCTGCTAATATTGGGAGGGGTACCAAAGCGGTCAAATGGGGCGGGCTGTAAACCCGTTGACTTCGGTCTTCGAAGGTTCGAATCCTTCCCCCTCCACCATTCATAAAATTTTATTCAATATTGGAGTGTTATACTTGGGTGTTGCGGGTGTAGTTCAATGGTAGAACGCTAGCCTTCCAAGCTGGATGTAAGGGTTCGATTCCCTTTACCCGCTCCAATGATTAAAATAAAAAGAAATTATATAAAGGTAAAAAGAAATGGCTGAGAAAAAAAAATTTGAGAGAACAAAACCGCATGCTAACGTAGGCACAATTGGTCACGTGGACCATGGAAAAACAACATTAACAGTAGCTATAACAAAAGTTCTATCTGAAAAGGGTGGAGCAGATTTTGTTCCTTATGATCAAATTGATAAAGCTCCAGAAGAAAAAGAGCGAGGCATAACTATTGCAACAGCTCACGTTGAATATGAAACTGATAAAAGACATTATGCTCACGTAGACTGCCCAGGCCACGCTGACTATGTAAAAAATATGATTACAGGGGCAGCTCAAATGGATGGAGCTATTCTTGTAGTTAATGCAGCTGACGGACCTATGCCTCAAACAAGGGAGCATATACTTTTAGCTAAACAAGTTGGAGTTCCTGCTCTTGTTGTTTATTTAAACAAAATTGATCAAGTTAAAGATAAAGAACTTGTAGATTTAGTAGTTGAGGAAATACGCGAACTTTTAACATCTTATAAATTTCCTGGAGATAAAATTCCAATCATTAAAGGATCTGCTTTAAATGCTGTTGAAGGCAAGGACGATGCTACTGGTAAAAATTCTATTTTAGAATTACTGAAAGCTATTGATGATCATATACCTCAACCAACAAGACCAAAAGATAAACCATTCTTAATGCCTGTTGAAGATGTATTTACAATATCTGGCCGTGGAACTGTTGTAACTGGACGTGTTGAACAAGGTGTTGTTAAAACTGGTGAAGAAGTTGAAATAGTTGGAATAAGAGAAACAAAAAAATCTGTTTGTACTGGTGTTGAAATGTTTAGAAAAATTTTGGATACAGGTGAGGCTGGAGACAATATTGGAGTTCTTTTAAGAGGTATAGAAAGAACTGACGTTGAAAGAGGTCAAGTTCTTTGTAAACCTGGATCGGTAACACCGCATACAAAATTTGAGGCTCAAGCTTATGTACTTAAAAAAGAAGAGGGAGGAAGACATACTCCTTTCTTTACTAAATATAGACCACAATTCTATTTTAGAACAACTGATGTAACAGGTGAAGTTGAATTACCATCAGGTACAGAAATGGTAATGCCAGGTGATGATGCAAAATTTACTGTTAAATTAATCACACCAATAGCTATGAATGAAAAATTGAATTTCGCAATTCGTGAAGGTGGAAAAACTGTAGGAGCTGGTGTAGTAACTAAAATTCTAGAGTAAACTCCCTTTAGGAGTGTAGCTCAATTGGTAGAGCGCCGGTCTCCAAAACCGGAGGTTGGGGGTTCGATTCCCTCCGCTCCTGCCAATTAAAAGAGAGAAAAAAATGAAAAACCCTTTGAAATTTATTCAAGAAGTAAAGCAGGAAGCTTTTAAAGTATCTTGGCCAACTAGAAAAGAAACTTTACAAGGAACTTTAATGGTTGTGTCAATGGCGATCTTAGCTTCAATATTCTTTTTACTTTTGGATCAAGTTTTGAAATTTTTTTTAGAGTTAATTCTGAAAGTGGGCATGTAATCATGAAAAATTGGTATATTATCCAATCTCATTCAAGTTTTGAAAATAAAGTTGCAAAGTTAATTAAAGAGGAATCTGAGAAGGCAAAAATATCCGACAAAATTGAAGAAATAATTGTTCCAACTCATGATATTACTGAAGTTAAAAGAGGAAAAAGAGTGCAAAGAAAAAAAAAATACTTTCCTGGATATGTTTTAATTAAAAGTGAGATGGATAATAATATTTATCACATGATCAAGAATATAAAAAAAGTAAGTGGATTTTTAGGCTCCAAAGGAACACCGGTGCCTGTATCTGATAAAGAAATAGAAAAAATTTTAGGTCAAATAAAAGATGGCATAGCCCAACCAAAATCTGCTGTAGAGTATTCTATTGGAGAAAAAGTTCAGGTTATAGATGGACCATTTGCATCTTTTAACGGACTTGTAGAGGATGTAGATGAAGATAAAGGTAGACTTAAAGTTGCTGTTTCTATATTCGGCAGACCTACGCCTGTGGATTTAGAATATAATCAAGTGGAGAAAAGTAGCTAATGGCAAAAAAAGAAATTAGTGGATACGTAAAATTACAAATTAAAGGTGGTCAAGCAAACCCAGCTCCTCCTGTTGGTCCTGCTCTTGGACAAAGAGGAATTAATATAATGGAATTTTGTAAAGCATTTAATGAAAAAACAAAAAACTTTATGGGAAAACCTGTGCCAGTAGTTATTACAGTTTATAAGGATAAAAAATTTGATTTTATTATAAAATCTCCTCCAGCTTCACATTTTATAAAAGAGGCAATTAAATTAAAAAGAGGCTCAAAAGAACCAGGAAGAAATATAATTGCATCAATAACTAAGAAGCAATTAGAAGAAATTGCGAAGAAAAAAATGGATGATTTAAATGCTAATGATCTAGAAGAGGCTTCAAAAATTATAGCTGGCTCTGCAAGATCGATGGGAATTGAGGTAAAAGAATAATGGCTTCAAAGAGATATAAAAAATTACCTAAAAAAACAAATGAACTGGCTCCTAGCTTAGTTGAAAAATTAATTCCAGAAATTAAAAAATATTGTACTACAAAGTTTGATGAGTCAATTGACTTAAGTTTACAAATTTACAACAAACAAAAGAAAAACGAAGTTAATTTAAGAGCCGTTGTTAATATGCCATCAGGAACGGGAAAAAAAATAAAAATAGCAGTAGTTTGTGAGGAAACAAAATCTCAAATAGCCAAAGATGCGGGTGCCGACATAGTTGGTGGCGATGATCTTATTGAAAAAATTAGAGATGGAGATTTAAATTTTGAAAAATTAATTTGTACTTCATCAATGATGGTTAAACTTTCTAAATTAGGAAAAGTACTGGGACCCAAGGGTTTAATGCCAAATCCAAAACTTGGCACAGTAACAGATGAGTTAAAAAAAGCCGTAGCAGATGCTAAATTGGGACAAGTAGAAATTAAGAATGATAAAGATGGAAATATAGGTTTAAGCTTAGGAAAAAAATCGTTTTCTGATAATAAATTAATTCAAAACTTTAATGCAGTTTTAGATGTGCTTGAAAAAGAAAAATCTAAAAACATTTTAAAAGGTAATTTAATTAAAAATATTTATATTACTTCTACAATGGGAGCTGCTTACAAAATAAAATTACCTAAAAATATTTAGTTATGATGAATAAAGAAAAAAAAATGAATTATATTAAAACAATGACAACTCAGTTTGATAAATCTGAAGCAGTTATTGTAACTCATTATCAAGGACTAACAGTAAAACAACTTGATGAATTAAGAAAAATAATGAGAAAACATGGAATTATATTTAAGATCACTAAAAACAGAATTACTAAACTTGCTTTGGAGAAAACAAAATGTAAGAAATTATCTGATTTATTTAGTGGACCAACCGCTGTAGCACTTTCAAATGATGTAATCGCTTCAGCTAAAATATTAACGAATTTTTCTAAAGATAATAAAAACTTAAAAATCTTAGGTGGAATCACGGGGAACGACATTTTGGACGTTGCCGGAGTGAAAAATTTTGCTACCTTACCATCTTTAGAGGAAGCAAGGGTTAAAATTGTAGGTATTTTGAGATTACCAGCGCAAAAAATTGCAAGTATTTTACTTGCACCAGCCTCAAAAATCGCTATTTTAGCGCTCGAAAAATCAAAAAAATAACCTAGGGACTAAAATTTATGGCTGATCTAAATAAAATTATAGATGACTTGTCAAGTTTAACTGTTGTAGAAGCAGCAGAACTTTCAAAACAACTTGAGGAAAAATGGGGCGTTACAGCAGCAGCTGTTGCAGCAGCACCAGCAGCAGGAGCAGTTGCAACACCAGCTGAAGAAAAAGATGAATTCACCGTTGTGTTAGTTGCATTTGGTGACAAAAAAATTAATGTAATTAAAGAAGTAAGAGCCGTTACTTCTTTAGGTTTAAAAGAAGCAAAAGACTTAGTTGAAGAAGCTCCTAAAGAAATTAAATCAGGTGTAAACAAAAAAGAGGCTGAAGAAATTAAGCAAAAGCTAGAAGCAGCTGGCGCAAAAGTAGAACTTAAATAACAATTAACTGAATTAACTACTGATTAATAAAAATCAGTGTTACGAATGCAATTATCTTTTACTGAAAAGAAAAATATAAGAAAAAATTTTGGTAAACTTAAAGAAAGTTTATCAATACCAAATCTTATTGAGGTTCAAAAAAATTCATATAAAGAACTTACAGAGTACAAACCAGATGCGGAACAACATCTTATAAAAGGATTTAACAGAGTATTTAAAAGTATTTTTCCAATCGAAGATTTAAATGACAAAGCCACTCTAGAATATATTTCTTATAGACTAGAGAAACCAAAGTTTGATGTAGAAGAATGTATCTCTAGAGGTTTAACTTATTCAGCAGCTTTAAAATGTATTTTAAGACTGGTAGTTTATGAAATAGATCAAGAGAATAACACTAAAGATATTTTATCTGCAAAAGAACAAGAAGTTTACATGGGAGAAGTTCCTATGATGACTAATAGTGCTACATTTATTACAAATGGTGTCCAAAGAGTCGTTGTTAATCAAATGCATAGGAGCCCAGGCGTGTTCTTTGATCATGATAAAGGAAAATCTCATGCTAGTGGTAAATTACTTTTTAATTGTAGAGTAATTCCAAACAGAGGTTCCTGGTTAGATTTTGAATTTGATGTAAAAGATTTTTTATATTTTAAAATAGATAGAAAAAAGAAAATATTAGTTACTACATTGCTGCAAGCTTTAGGTTATTCTAAAAATGATATTGTAAATGAATTTTATAAAAAAGAAAATTATGTTTACGATACTAAAATACAAAAATGGAAAACTAAATTTGATCCAGAAAATTATAAAGCAAAAAATTTTTCTGAAGAAATTATTAACGCAAAAAATAATAAAGTTGTAGTTAAAATTGGCGAAAAAATAAATTTTTTAACTGCAAAAAAATTAGCTAATGAAGGTTTAAAAGAAATATATGTTTCAAATGAATCAATTTATGGCATGTATTTACACAAAGACATTGTAATTGGAGAAGAAAAATTTAAAATTGGTACTGAGCTAAATGAATCCATCTTACAGAAATTTATAGAATCAAATATCTTAACATTAGAAATTTCAATTACAAATTCAATCAGTAAAGGGCCATATCTTCTTCAAACTTTATTAAATGATAGGAATGAAAATAAAAGTGAAGCGATTACCGAAATATATAAAGTATTAAGACCAGGCGAACCACCAACAATGGAAATTGCTTCTCTAATTTTCAATAACTTATTTTTTACCTCAGAGAGATACGATCTTTCAGATGTTGGGAGAGTAAAAATGAATTCAAGACTAAATTTAAACTGCTCTGACAAAATTACTATTCTTAGAAATGATGATATTATAGCTATTGTTAAGAAAATGTTGGAATTAAGAGATGGAAAAGATGAAGTTGATGACATTGATCATTTAGGAAATAGAAGAGTTAGATCTGTTGGAGAATTGGTTGAAAATCAAGCTCGTATTGGCGTTTATAGAATGGAAAGAGCGATCAAAGAAAAAATGACCACATTAGATGTTGAATCAGCAATGCCACAAGATTTAATTAATGCTAAACCTTTAACTATTGCTTTGAAAGATTTTTTCGCCACTTCTCAATTATCTCAATTTATGGATCAAACAAATCCATTGTCAGAAATTACACACAAAAGAAGAGTTTCAGCATTAGGTCCTGGTGGTTTAACAAGAGAAAGAGCTGGATTTGAGGTTAGAGACGTTCATCCAACTCATTATGGAAGAATTTGTCCAATAGAAACTCCTGAAGGACCAAACATTGGGTTAATAAATAGTTTAGCAACATATTCAAAAATTAATAAATATGGATTTATCGAGAGTCCATATAAGAAAGTTAAAGATGCTGTTGTCCAAGATATAATTGAATATTTGTCAGCAATGGAAGAAACAAAATATACAATTGCACAAGCTAACTCTGTTATAGATAAAAATGGGAAATTTGAAGAAGAACTAGTTTCTTGTAGACAAAATTTAAACTTTATTTTATCTAAACCTGAAAATATTGATTATATAGACGTTTCACCAAAACAATTGGTATCGGTTGCTGCTTCATTAATTCCATTCTTAGAAAACGATGATGCCAATAGAGCTTTAATGGGTTCAAATATGATGAGACAAGCAGTTCCACTATTAAAACCTGAAGCGCCATTAATTGGAACTGGAATTGAAAGCGATGTTGCTTTAGATTCCGGAGTTACTATCGTTGCGAAAAGAGCTGGTATTGTAGATAAAATTGATGGAAAAAGAATTGTTATAAAAGCGACAGATGAAAAAGATTTTACAAGATCAGGTGTAGATATTTACAATTTACAAAAATTTAAAAGATCAAATCAAAATACTTGCATTAATCAAAAGCCACTAGTTAGAGTAGGTGATAATGTTAAAACTGGAGATATTATAGCTGATGGACCTGCTACGAAAATTGGAGAATTGGCTTTAGGCAAGAATGTAACTGTAGCGTTTATGCCCTGGCAAGGTTATAATTTTGAAGATTCAATATTGATATCTGAAAGATGTGTTACAGATGATGTTTTTACTTCTATTCATATAATGGAATATGAGGTAATGGCAAGAGATACCAAACTTGGTGAAGAAGATATAACTAGAGATATACCCAATGTTAATGAAGAAGCTTTAAGAAATTTAGATGAGTCAGGCGTTGTTTATATAGGGGCAGAAGTTAAACCAGGAGATATTTTAGTTGGAAAAGTAACACCAAAAGGCGACTCAGCTTCAGGACCAGAGGAAAAATTATTAAGATCAATTTTTGGAGAAAAAGCTATTGATGTAACTGATACATCTTTAAAAATGCCAAGCGGTAGTAGAGGTATAGTTGTTGATGTAAGAGTATTTAATAGACACGGAATTGAAAAAGACGAAAGATCAATCACTATTGAAAGATCTGAAATAGAAAGTGTACAAGAAGACAAAAATGTTGAAGAAGAAATACTAGAAAGAAATATAAAACAAAGAGCATCATTAATACTCAAAGGAAGTTCTATAAATAATAAATTAAAAGATTTAAATATAGGTGAAAAATTAGAAGAAGAAAAAATAAGTAAATTAATTATATCTGATTTATTTAAAATATCAGTAAACGATAACAAAAAACTAGAAGCGCTTTCACAATTAAAAGATCAATATAATTCAGCCAAAAAAGATATCCAAGAAAGATTTGAGGATAAAGTATTAAAAATTAGACAAGGTGACGATTTATTACCAAGTGTAATGAAAATGGTAAAAGTCTTTGTTGCTATTAAGAGAAGACTAAGACCTGGAGATAAAATGTCAGGCAGACATGGAAATAAGGGGGTTGTGAGTAAAATTGTACCCGTTGAAGATATGCCTTATCAAGAAAATGGCAAGCCGGTTGATATTGTATTAAATCCTTTAGGAGTGCCAAGTCGTATGAATGTAGGTCAAATTTTAGAAACTCATTTAGGATGGGCATGTACTGAGTTAGGTGAAACATTGAAGAAATTAATTAATGAAAATCAAAAAATAATAAAGAAAACAGAAAAAATTTCTTCGTTTTTAAAATCAGTATACGGAAAAGAAGTATTTGAGGAAAAAATAGAAAAACTTTCTTCATCAGAATTTGTAGATTTATGTGAAAATATTAAAAATGGAATTCCAATTGCCACTCCAGTTTTTGATGGGGCGAAAGAGCAGAATGTAACTAAAATGTTAGACCTAGCAAACTTACCAAATTCTGGGCAAACCTTTTTATGGGATGGAACATCAGGTAAAAAATTTGACAGACCTGTTACAATAGGAACTATTTATATGTTGAAATTACATCACTTAGTAGAAGACAAAATTCATGCTAGATCTACTGGTCCTTACAGTTTGGTTACTCAGCAGCCTCTTGGTGGAAAAGCTCAATTAGGTGGTCAAAGATTTGGCGAAATGGAAGTTTGGGCTCTTGAAGCTTATGGAGCAGCATACACTCTTCAAGAAATACTTACTGTAAAATCTGATGATGTAGCGGGTAGAGTTAAAGTTTATGAAACTATTGTTAAAGGTGAAGAAAATTTTGAGTCTGGAATACCAGAGTCATTCAACGTATTAGTTAAAGAAATTAAATCATTAGCACTGAATATAGAGCTAAATTAAATATGAAAAAAGAATTAACAGATTTGTTTAAAAGTTCTGAGATTTCAGAAGCTCAAAATTTTGATAGTATTAAAATAACATTGGCTAGTCCTGAAAAAATTAAATCTTGGACCTATGGAGAGATAAAAAAACCAGAAACAATTAATTACAGAACTTTTAAACCAGAAAAAGACGGTTTATTTTGCGCTAGAATTTTTGGCCCAATTAAAGATTACGAATGTTTATGCGGGAAATATAAACGAATGAAATTTAGAGGAATTATTTGTGAAAAATGTGGTGTTGAAATTACAAAATCAAATGTTCGTAGAGAAAGAATGGGACATATTAACCTAGCTACACCAGTTGCTCATATTTGGTTTTTAAAATCTTTACCAAGCAGAATTTCTTTAGCAATAGATATGAAATTAAAGGAGGTAGAAAGAATCTTATATTTTGAAAGTTTTATAGTTATAGAACCTGGTTTAACTGGACTTAAGAAAAATCAAACATTAACGGAAGAAGAATTAATTAAATATCAAGACGAATTCGGCGAAGAAGCATTTACTGTTGGCATAGGTGCTGAGGCAGTTCTAGAAATTTTAAAATCAATGAATTTAAAAGAAGAAAGAGCAATTTTAATTAGAACAATAAATGAAACTAAGTCTAAAGTTGCTGAAGAAAGAGCTATTAAAAGATTAAAGTTAATAGAGTCATTTATTGAAAGTGGAAATAAACCTGAATGGATGATTTTGACAGTTATACCAGTTATTCCACCCGAACTAAGACCTTTAGTACCACTTGATGGAGGAAGATTTGCAACATCAGATCTTAATGATTTATATCGAAGAGTGATTAATAGAAATAACCGATTAAGAAGATTAATTGATTTAAAAGCTCCGGATATTATTGTTCGTAATGAAAAAAGAATGTTACAGGAGTCCGTTGATGCACTATTTGATAACGGACGAAGAGGAAGAGTAATTACTGGAACAGGGAAAAGACCACTAAAATCTTTAGCTGAAATGCTTAAAGGTAAACAAGGAAGATTTAGACAAAACTTATTAGGAAAACGTGTCGATTATTCTGGAAGATCTGTAATAGTTGTGGGTCCTGATCTAAAGTTGCATCAGTGTGGTTTACCAAAAAAGATGGCCTTAGAATTATTTAAACCATTTTTATATGCAAGATTAAATAAATTAGGATTAGCGACTACAATTAAGCAAGCAAAAAAATTAGTTGAAACAGAAAGAGATGAGGTTTGGGAAGCTTTAGAATTAATTGTTAGGGAACATCCAGTACTATTAAATAGAGCTCCAACACTACATAGATTAGGTGTCCAAGCATTTGAACCAAAATTAATTGAAGGAGATGCAATTGAACTTCATCCTTTAACGTGTGCTGCATTTAATGCAGATTTTGATGGAGATCAAATGGCAGTACATATTCCATTAAGTTTAGAAGCTCAATTAGAAGCTAGAGTTTTAATGATGTCAACAAATAATATTTTAAGTCCATCAAATGGAAAACCAATAATAGTTCCAAGTCAGGATATGATTCTTGGCATTTATTATCTCTCTCAAGCACCTTACCAAACAGATAAAGTAGAAGGATTCTTTGTAAATAATTCTGAAATTGAATTCGCTCTTGAAATTGATCAAATTAAAGTTCATTCGAGAATTGTTTCAAGATTTGAAACAGTAGATGAAAAAGGAAATATTAAATTTGAAAAATATACAAGTACAACAGGAAGATTTATATTAGCAAATCTTTTGCCAAAAAATGTTAACAACAAATTTTTTTTAGTTGATAGACTTTTACCAAAAAAAATAGTTTCAGAGATTATTGACCATGTGTTTAGATTTAGCGGACAAAAAGCTACTGTTATTTTTTGCGATAAATTGAAAGATCTAGGATTTAAACATGCTTTTAAAGCTGGAATTTCTTTTGGTAAAGATGATCTAGTTATTCCTAAAAACAAACAACAACTAATTGATGAAACTAAAAAATTGATATCTGGCTATGAAGATCAATATGCAGAAGGTCTTATTACAAGAGGTGAAAAATATAATAAAGTTGTAGACGCATGGTCAAAATGTACTGATCGAGTAGCTACAGAAATGATGAAAGGAATTTCTGCAACTGAAGTTACTAAAGATGGGTTAAAAATTAACTCTGTATTTATGATGGCTGATAGTGGCGCAAGAGGATCTGCTGCCCAAATGAAACAATTAGCAGGAATGAGAGGTTTAATAGCTAAACCTTCTGGTGAAATTATAGAGTCACCAATCACATCAAATTTCAAAGAAGGTCTAACAGCCTTGGAATATTTTAATTCAACACATGGAGCAAGAAAAGGTTTGGCTGATACTGCTTTAAAAACAGCTAATTCAGGATATTTAACAAGACGACTTTGTGATGTTGCTCAAGATTTAACAATTGCTAAGCAAAAATGTGACAAACCAGGTAACATCAAACTATCGGAAATTATTGAAGGAGGGAATGTTATTGTCAGTCTATCAGAAAGAGTATTAGGCAGAGTTACAGCTACAGATATTAAAAATCCTATAACAGGTGAATCAATTCTAAATAAAGATGAAATCATAGACGAAGCAGTATGTGAAAAAATTGATGCTGCAGGAGTTAAATTAATAAATGTGTATTCAGTAATTACATGTAGCTTGAAAGAAGGAGTGTGCGCGACATGTTATGGTAGAGATTTATCAAGAGGTAATATGGTACATGTTGGGGAAGCAATAGGAATGATTTCAGCGCAGTCTATAGGTGAACCTGGAACACAGTTAACAATGAGAACATTCCACATTGGAGGAACTGCCTCAATTAAACAAGAATCTCAAATTGTTACAAAATCTGAGGGAACTTTAAAAATTATTAATACAAATTTATTAGAAGACTCTAAGAAAAATTTGGTTGTTATGGGAAGGAATACACAGCTATCAATAGAAGATGATAATGGTTTACAAATAGCAGTGTATAAAATTCCATATGGTTCAAAATTAATTTTCCAAAATGGAGACAAAATTAAAAAGAATACTAAAATTTGTGAATGGGATCCTTATACAACACCTGTGATTGCAGAAAAAAGTGGGATTGTAAATTATGTTGATTTAATCAATGGTGTTTCTTTAGCTGAAACTTTAGATGATGATACAGGAATATCAACAAAAGCAGTTGTTGATTGGAAAATACAATCTAAAAATACAGATCTAAAACCAAGAATAACATTACGTGATGAAAAAGGTAATGTAATTAAAAAAGCTGATGATAACGAAGCTAGATATTATTTAGTTCCTGATTCTATTTTATCTGTTCAAGATGGACAAAAAATATTTGCTGGCGATGTTATAGCAAGATTACCTAAAGAAACTTCTAAAACAAAAGATATTACTGGAGGGCTACCAAGAGTTGCTGAATTATTTGAAGCTAGAAAAGCAAAAGATAGCGCTATCATCGCCGAAAATGATGGAAAAGTAGTTTTCGGTAAAGAAGTAAGAGGCAAACAAAGAATTTCAATTGTTTCTGAGAATGACGTGTCATCAAATTATTTAATACCTAAAGGCAAACATATTAATTTAAACCAAGGTGAAAAAATTAAAAAAGGTGAATATCTATTAGATGGTCAACCTTTACCTCATGATATTTTAAGAATTTTAGGTATCAAAGAATTAACAGAATATTTTGTTAATCAAGTGCAAGAAGTTTATAGATTACAAGGAGTAATTATTAATGATAAGCATATTGAGGTAATTTTAAGACAAATGTTGAAAAAAATTGAAGTTAAAGAATCGGGAGACTCAAGTTTGTTGCCAGGGGAAATTATAGATAGAATAAAATTTGAAAATATAAATGAAAAATTAAAATCTGAAAGTAAAAAACCAGCAAAAGGCGAGAGAGTTTTAATGGGTATAACAAAAGCTTCTTTACAAACAGAGTCCTTTATATCAGCTGCTTCTTTCCAAGAAACTACAAGAGTGTTAACAGATGCTGCAATAAAAGGTAAAGTAGATAAATTAGTAGGTTTAAAAGAGAACGTTATAGTGGGAAGATTAGTTCCTGCTGGCACAGGTGCAGTTAAGAACAATTGGAATAAAAAAGCCTTAGAAAATGACAATAAATTTATAGCTGAGCAGGAAAAATTAGAGTCTCCGGAAACTCAAGTAAATCAATAAAAAAAAGCTTTTTTTTAAGGTCTTTTAATTTGACAAAATAGATTTCTATAGTATTTTGGCGATGTTTTTGGTTGGAATGTAGTACTTGAGTACTAAACGCTGCCACACGTCATTACTGTCAGTTATTTTCATCAAAAATAAAATTAATTAAATAAAATTATGCCAACAATTAACCAGTTAGTAAAAAAAAAGAGAATTAGACCCAAATCAAGAGATAAAGTACCTGCTCTTGAAAAATCTCCTCAAAAAAGAGGGGTTTGTATTAAAGTTTATACAACTACACCAAAAAAACCAAACTCAGCGCTAAGAAAAGTTGCAAGGGTAAGATTGTCAAATGGTCACGAAGTTACTTCATATATTCCAGGGGAAGGACATAACTTACAAGAACACTCTGTAGTATTAATTCGAGGAGGAAGAGTAAAAGATCTTCCTGGTGTAAGATATCATATTTTAAGAGGGAATCTTGATGCTCAAGCTGTTACAGCGCGTAAACAACGGCGTTCAAAATATGGGGCAAAAAAAGGTAAATAAGCATGTCCAGAAAAAGAAGAGCTCCAAAAAAAATTCCTCTAGCTGACCACAAATATAAATCAACAATAATTACGAAATTAATTAATTCAATCATGTTTGATGGTAAAAAAACAATTGCTGAGAAAATTGTATATGATGCAATTGAAAAAATTAAATCAAAAGCCAAAGAAGAACCGTTAACTATTTTTAATGAAGCAATAAATAATATAAGACCAACTGTAGAAGTAAGATCTAGACGAGTAGGTGGAGCGACTTATCAAGTTCCAGTAGAAGTAAAATCAAAAAGATCACAAGCGCTTGCATTAAGATGGTTAATCGATGCTTCAAGAAAAAGAAAAGACAAAAAAATGTCGGATAAAATTTTTAATGAAATTTATGATGCTTATCAACATAGAGGATCAGCAGTTAAAAAAAAAGAAGATACTCACAAAATGGCAGAGTCTAATAAAGCTTTTGCACATTTTAGGTGGTAATATTTATGCCAAGAACACATCAATTAGATAAATATAGAAACATTGGTATCATGGCGCATATTGATGCTGGCAAGACCACAACAACAGAAAGAATTTTGTATTACACTGGTAAGAGTCATAAAATTGGTGAAGTTCATGATGGTGCCGCAACAATGGATTGGATGGAGCAAGAACAAGAAAGGGGCATAACAATAACTTCTGCAGCAACCACTTGTTTTTGGAGGGATCATCGAATTAACATCATAGATACACCAGGCCACGTAGATTTTACAATTGAGGTTGAAAGATCTTTAAAAGTTCTTGATGGAGCTGTAGCTATTTTTGATGGAGTAGCTGGAGTTGAGCCACAATCAGAAACAGTTTGGAGACAAGCTGATAAATACAAAGTTCCAAGAATTTGTTTTGTGAACAAGTTAGATAGAACAGGTGCTAATTTCTTAATGTGTGTAGATATGATCAAAGATAGATTAGGGTCTAAGCCTTTAGTAACGCAAATTCCAGTAGGCATTGAAGCTTCATTTAAAGGAGTTGTTGATTTAATAAAAATGAAAGCAATTATATGGAAAGATGAAACTTTAGGTGCAGAGTTTGAAACTAAAGATATTCCAGAAGATTTAAAAGAAAGTGCGAATAAATATCGTAAAGAATTATTAGAATTAGCAGTTGAACAAGATGAAAAACTAATGGAAGACTATTTAAATGGCAAAGAGATTTCTGAAAAAAACATAATAAAATGTATCAGAAAAGGATGTTTAAAATTTGATTTTGTTCCAGTTTTAACCGGATCTGCTTTTAAAAATAAAGGTGTACAACCACTTCTTGATGCTGTTGTAGACTATTTACCAAGTCCTATAGATATTGGTTCAATCAAAGGAACCAAACCTAACTCTACGGATGAAATAGAAAGAAAATTTGACGATAAAGAACCTTTTTCAGCTCTTGCATTTAAAGTAGCTACAGATCCATTTGTAGGAACTTTAACTTTTATAAGAATATATTCAGGAACCTTAAAAGCAGCTACTGGCATATATAATACTACTAGAGACAAAGAAGAAAGAGTTGGCAGAATGTTACTAATGCATGCCAATTCTAGAGAAGATGTTAAAGAGGCAAGCACAGGAGATATAGTAGCTTTAGCAGGTCTTAAATATACAATAACAGGACATACGCTATCCGACGAAGATAAACCTATTGTTCTTGAACCGATGGATTTTCCAGATCCAGTTATTGAAATTGCTGTTGAACCTAAAACAAAAGCGGATCAAGAAAAAATGGGTGAAGCATTAGGACGTTTAGCCAGAGAAGACCCTTCCTTTAGAGTTACCTCTGACGAAGAGTCTGGCCAAACAATTATTAAAGGTATGGGTGAACTTCATTTAGATATTATTGTTGATAGAATGAAAAGAGAATTCAAAGTTGAAGCAAATATTGGAGCTCCGCAAGTTGCGTATAGAGAAACAATACTTGAATCTGCAGAATCTGATTATATACATAAAAAACAAAGTGGTGGAGCCGGTCAATTTGCAAGAGTCAAACTTCAAATAGAACCACTTGATCCAGGCAAAGGAAGAGAAGTTGAAAATAAAATTAAAGGTGGATCAATACCAAAAGAATTTATTCCAGGCGTAGAAAAAGGAATTGAAACAGTTTCTGACACAGGGATATTGGCAGGTTTTCCGATAATTGATTACAAAGTAACAATCGTTGACGGTTTACATCATGATGTAGACTCTAGTGTTTTGGCTTTTGAACTTGCATCAAGACAATGTTTTAAAGATGTTTGTACAAAAGCAACTTTAAAACTATTGGAACCAATTATGAGAGTTGAGGTTGTTACTCCCGAAGATTATATGGGAGATGTTATTGGTGACTTAAATAGCAGAAGAGGTCAAATTAATACTCAGGAACCAAGGGGAAATGCAACAGTTATAACTGCAATGGTACCTTTAGCAAATATGTTTGGTTATATTAATACTTTAAGATCAATGTCACAAGGAAGAGCGCAGTATTCAATGTTTTTTGATCACTATGATAAAGTTCCGCAAAATGTTCAAGACGAATTAACAAAGAAAACAGGTTAAAATGGAAAAACAAAATATAAGAATCAAGTTAAGAGCTTACGATAATAAAATCCTAGATCAATCAACGGAGGAAATAGTTAATACTGTTAAAAGAACAGGTGCTAATATAAAAGGACCTATTCCATTACCAACAAAAATTGAAAAATATACAGTTTTAAGATCACCTCATATTAATAAAAAAAGTAGAGAACAATTTGAGACAAGAACTCATAAAAGATTAATTGATATAATTGAACCAACGCCAGCAACTGTAGAAGCTTTAATGAAGTTAGATTTGGCCTCAGGAGTTGATGTAGAGATAAAAATATAGTTTATGAACGAAATTGCTTTAATAGGAAAAAAATTGGGTATGTCTAGAGAATTTTATAAAACAGGACAATCTGTACCTGTAACTGTTGTCAAAATGGAAAAAGGCAGAGTTATTCAAGTAATTAATGAAGAAAAAAGAGGTTATAAAGCTGTACAAATTGGTTTTGGAAAAATTAAAAACTCCAAAATAACTAAATCAATGAAAGGATACTTTGCTAAAAAAAATACAGAGCCAAAAAAAATCCTTAAAGAATTTAGAGTTGCGAGCCTTGAAAACTTCAAAGAAGGCAATGAGTTTGGAATTGAAATTTTTAAAGATATAAAATTTGTTGATATTAAATCAAGAACAATTGGTAAAGGTTTTGCCGGCGTTATAAAAAGACATAATTTTAGTGGATTAGGAGCTTCACACGGAGTATCTATCTCACATAGATCAGGTGGTTCTACCGGTCAAAACCAAGATCCTGGCAAAGTTTTTAAAAATAAAAAAATGCCAGGTCATATGGGCGACAAATTAAGAACTATACAGAATATAGAAATAATTAAATCTGACCCAGAAAATGATTTATTATATTTAAAAGGATCAATTCCAGGATCTAAAAATTCTGAAGTTTTAGTTAAAAAAGCAGTTAAAAATATAAAAAAATTAACTATTCCTGAAAAAATAGAAAAAATTGAAAAACAAAAGAAAACTCTAGATAAAAAGAAATAATAATGAAAATTGATAAATTAAGTATTGACGGAAAGAAAAACTCAATTGAAGTTTTGGATAAAATTTTTTCAGCAAAAATAAATAAGCAGCTTGTTAGTAATGTTTTATACAAAACTAATTCTAACTACAAAGGTAGAAAAGCCAAAACAAAACAAAGAAATGAAATAAGAGGTTCTACAGCTAAAATTTATGCGCAAAAAGGTACTGGTAATGCAAGACACTCAAGCAGAAAAGCTCCAATATTTGTAGGTGGTGGAGTTGCTCACGGACCCAAAGGTCAATCAAGTTATAAAAAAAGAAAATTAAATAAGAGTGAAAAAAAAATTAGTATTGCTTCACTAATTTCAGAAAAAAATAAATTAAATAATATATTAGTATTTAACGACTTCACTTCTGAAATTAATAAAACAAAAGAAATGAATTCAATTTTAATAAAGTTTAAGGCCAATGATTCATTAATAATACTTGATAAAAATTCAAAAGAAAAAATTTATAAATCAACACGAAACATACCAAATGTTAAAGTAACAGACGTAAATCATTTTAGTGCATTTGATTTAGTTAAATATAAAAAATTAATATTTACCGAAAGTTCTATTAAAGAACTAGAAAAGAGATATTCTTAATGAATAAAATTCATTTATACGATAAAATTTTATCTCCAATTGTTACTGAAAAATCAACAAGTTTATCAGATCAAAATAAAATTGTTTTTAAGGTTCCTAATAATGCAAATAAAAAAAATTTAAAAAAAAATATAGAAAAAATTTTTAAAGTTAATGTAACAAAAATAAATATAATTAATAAAAAATCTCGTAATAAAATTACTAGAGGAAGAAAAGTTAAAGTTATGGGATATAAAAAAGCAATTATTACATTACAAAAAGGTCAAAATATTGACTTAACAACAGGAATTTAATTATGGCTTTAAAATCTTTTAAACCTTATACAAAATCAACCAGAGGTACGATATTAATTGATAGAACAGGTCTTTGGAAAGGAAAACCTTATAAGTCACTTACTTTTGTAAAAAACGCTTCTAAAGGTAGAAATAATTTAGGAAGAATAACATCAAGAAATCATGGAGGCGGTCATAAACAAAAATATAGGCAAATAGATTTCTACAGAAGAAAATTTGATACGTTTGCTGAAGTAGAAAGAATTGAATACGATCCAAATAGAACATGTTATATTATGTTAGTTAAATTTGAAGATAATCAAAAATTTTACTATTTAGCACCTCAAGGAATAAAAGTTGGAGATAAGATAAAAAACGGTTCAAATGCAGAAATTAAAGTTGGAAATTGTTTACCACTTCAAAACATTCCAGTTGGTATTGATGTTCATAATGTTGAATTGCAGCCAGGAGCAGGTGGTAAAATAGCAAGATCAGCAGGAACATCTGTAACCATCTCAGGGATAGATGGAAATTACTCTCTAATTAAAATGACATCTGGTGAAGTTAGAAAGATAGATTCAAGATCGATGGCAACAATAGGTGTTTTATCTAATCCTGATAAAAAAAATATTAAAATTGGTAAAGCAGGAAGATCAAGATGGCTAGGAAGAAGACCACACACAAGAGGTGTTGTAATGAATCCCGTTGATCATCCTCACGGAGGTGGAGAAGGTAAGTCTGCTGGGGGCAGACACCCAGTTTCTCCGCAAGGTCAATCGGCTAAAGGATTAAAAACCAGAAATAACAAGAGAACAGAAAAGTTCATTGTTCGAAGAAGAAAGAAGAAAAGAGCGTAAATTATGGCTAGAGCAGTTTGGAAAGGACCATTTGTAGAAGAAAGTTTAATTAAAAAAGTTGATAGACAAAAAAACGATCCAAATAAAAAACCTATTAAAACTTGGTCAAGAAAATCTACTATTATTCCGGATTTTGTTGGAATTAGTTTTTTAATTCACAATGGAAAAAAATTTATATCTATAACTGTTTCCGAAGATATGGTTGGTCATAAATTTGGGGAATTTGCACCTACAAGACAATTTTTTGGACATACTACAGCAGATAAAAAAGCAAAAGAAGGAAGTGAAGTTAAACAAGATAAGAAATAATGAATAAAAAATTAAAAGATAAAGATATAGATAAAAAAATAGTAAGGTCTGTAAATAAAAATATTAGATCTAGTACTAGAAAATTGAAACCAATATTGAAATCTATAGTTGGAAAAAAAGTAAATATAGCAATTAGAGATTTGTCATTTTCGGACAAAAGAATTTCAAAAGATGTTAAAAAAACTATTTCTTCTGCAGTTTCTAATGCTGAGAATAATTTTCAATATGATATCGATAATTTAATTGTAAAAGAAGCCTATTGTGGAAAACAAATTGTTATGAAGAGATTTAGAGCTCGAGCTAAGGGAAAAGCTTCACCAATAATAAAACCTTATTCAAACTTAACTATAATTTTATCAGAAAAAATGAAAGAAGAGAAACATGGGACAAAAGGTTAATCCTGTAGGTTTAAGATTAGGTATCAGCAGAGGATGGGATTCAGTTTGGTATGCTAAAAAAAAAGATTTTGGAAACTACTTAATCGAGGATTTTAAAATAAGAGAATATATTAAAAAAAATGTAGTAAACTCTGGTGTTTCTAAGGTTATGATAGAAAGAACTGCAAAAAAATGTTTTGTGACAATTTATACTTCAAGACCAGGATTTGTAATTGGAAAAAAAGGAAGCGACATAGAAAAAATAAAAGGTAAACTATCCAATCTTACAATAAATGAAGTTGTTCTAAATATTAAAGAGGTAAAGAAACCCGAAACAAATAGTTATTTAGTAGCAGAAAACATTGCACAACAACTTGTAAAAAGAGTTTCTTACAGAAGAGCAATGAAAAGAGCTATGCAATCAGCTTTAAGATTAGGTGTCAAAGGTATTAAAGTAGCTATAAGCGGTAGATTAGGAGGAAATGAAATAGCAAGAACGGAGTGGTTAAGAGAAGGAAGTGTTCCTTCACATACTTTAAGAGCTGATATTGATTATGCTGAAGCAGAAGCATTAACTACATACGGAATAATTGGAGTAAAAGTTTGGATATATAAAGGTGAAATTTTTTCTAAGGAATATAACCAGGAAACAAATAAATAATAATTATGTTACAACCAACAAGAACAAAATACAGAAAAGCTCATAAAGGAAGAATTCATGGCAATGCTTCAAGATGTAATTTTCTTAATTATGGAGCATATGGATTAAAAGCTATGCAGCCAGAGAGAGTTATTTCAAAACAAATAGAAGCAGCAAGGGTAGCTCTGACTAGACACATGAAAAGACAAGGAAGAGTATGGACTAGAATGTTTCCAAATATCCCAATTTCTAAAAAACCAATCGAAGTAAGAATGGGTAAAGGAAAAGGATCACCTGAATTTTGGGCATGTAGAGTTAAACCAGGAAGAATTCTTTTTGAGGTTGATGGAGTCTCTGAAGAAATAGCAAGAGAAGCATTATATAAAGCTTCTGCCAAACTGCCAATTAAAACAAAATTTATAAAAAGAATGTAAATGAAAAAGAAAGAAACAAAAAAATTGACCAAAACCGAAATACTTAAAAATATTGATAAATTAAAAAAAGATTTATTTAATTTTAGATTTCAAAAAACAAACGGTCAATTAAAAAGTCCAGCTAAAATAAATGAAACTAAAAGGACAATTGCCAGACTAAAAACTAACTTTGATGAGAAACAAAATGCCTAAAAAATTATTAAAAGGAATTGTAGTAAGTGATATGCCAAATAAAACAATTACAGTTTTGGTTGAGAGAAAATATCAACACCCAATACTAAAAAAAATTATTAAAACAAAAAAAAAATATAGCGTGCACGATGAAAATAACAAGTACAAAAACGGTGATAAAGTTTCAATAATTGAATGCAAGCCTTATTCAAAAACAAAAAAGTTTGAAGTTATGGGAGAAAGCAAATGATACAAGTTCAAACAGAATTGTATGTAGCAGATAATAGTGGAGCAAAAAGAATTGAATGTATAAAAGTTTTGGGGGGTTCAAAAAGAAGATATGCTAGTATTGGTGATACTATTGTTGTAGCTGTTAAAGAAGCGATACCTAGAGGTAAAGTAAAAAAAGGTTCAGTGCATAAAGCTGTTGTAGTAAGAGTAAAAAAAGGAATTCACAGAAATGATGGATCGAAAGTTAAATTTGATAACAATGCCGCAGTATTAACTGATGATAAGGGTGAACCTATTGGAACTAGAATTTTTGGACCAGTTACAAGAGAATTAAGAAGCAGAGGGCAAATGAAAATAGTTTCTTTAGCACCAGAGGTTATTTAAAATGATAAAAAAACGATCAAAAGTAAAAATTTTAACAGGCAAAGATAAAAATAAAGATGGAGAAGTAATTGAAATTGATAGAGCTAACAATAGGGTAAAAGTAAAAGGAATTAATATGGTCAAAAAGCACGTTAAAACAACAAAAGAAAAGAAAGGTGGAATAATTTCAAAAGAAAATTTTCTGCATATATCTAATCTTAGTTTAATTGATCAAAAAAACAAAAAAGTTGAGGCTAAAAAATAATAATGACACCAAGGCTTAAAGAATTATTTGTTAAAAAAATTCAACCAAATTTAAAAGAGAAATTAGGTTACAGAAATCTTTATATGGTACCTCAAATACAAAAAGTTGTTTTGAATATGGGACTAGGTGTTGATGGAAATGATACAAAAATAATTAAATCTTGTGAAGAAGATCTAGCAAGAATTACTGGACAAAAAACTGTAATTACAAAGTTTAAAAAATCCATATCTAATTTTAAAACAAGAAAAAATACAAACGCAGGATTGAAAGTTACTTTAAGAAGAAACAAAATGTACGAATTTATTGATCGTTTAGTAAATATAGCTCTTCCAAGAATAAGAGATTTTAGGGGACTGTCACCAAATGGATTTGATCAATCTGGAAATTATACTTTTGGTATTAAAGAGCACATAGTATTTCCGGAAGTAAATTTTGATAAAGTAGAAAAAATAAGAGGCCTTGATATTTCAATTGTAATTAAATCTTTAAAAAAAGAAGATAGTTTTGAATTATTAAAACAATTAAATTTTCCATTAAGAGACAAAAGGAGCAATTAAATATGGCAAAGGTAAGTTCTATAAACAAAAATAATAAAAGAATAAAATTATCAAACAGATATTTTGTTAAAAGAAAAAAATTAAAAGAAATAATTATGAACAAGCAATTACCGTTAGAAGAAAGATTTAAAGCTCAACTTAAGTTATCCAATCTTCCACGTAATTCATCAAAAACAAGGGTAAGAAATAGATGTCAAATAACTGGGCGACCACATGGTGTCTATAGAAAACTAAAAATATCAAGAATTGCTTTAAGACAGTTAGGATTAGAGGGAAAAATTCCTGGCATGGTAAAGTCAAGTTGGTAGAAAGGAAAATATGAGTTTAAGTGATCCAATAGGAGATATGATAGCAAGAATTAAAAATGCACAATTACGGAATCATAAAAAGGTCCAATTACCTTCGTCAAAATTTAAGGTAAAAATTGCGGAAGTTCTTAAAAGTGAAGGATATATTATTGATTATAAAGTTTCTCAAGAGTCAAACAAACCTTATTTAGAAATTAGTTTAAAATATAATTCTGGTAATCCTGTTATAAGTTCAATTCAAAGGGTTTCAAAACCAGGAAGAAGAATTTTTTCAAGAGCAGAAAGTTTGCCAAAAATCAATGACGGACTTGGTATTGCAATTATATCAACTCCAAAAGGAGTTATGACTGATATTGATGCTAGGAAACAAAAAGTAGGTGGAGAAATTATTTGCAAGGTATTCTAATGTCTAAAATAGGTAAAATAAAAATTTCAATTCCTGAAAAAGTTAAAGTTGTTCTAAATGGAAACATATTAAATGTCGAGGGACCATTAGGTAAAAGATCATTAAATATGGATTTAGAAATATTTGATCTCAAAATAAATGATGGAAAAGAAGTGTTAATAAAACCCAAAAAAATTAATCAAGACACTAAACGTCTTTGGGGAATGAATAGAAGCTTGGTAAATAATACAATTATAGGTGCAAGCAAAGGTTATAATAAAACTTTGGAACTAAGCGGTGTTGGATTCAGAGCTGCTTTAAAAGGAAAACAACTTAATCTTCAACTAGGCTTTAGTCATGATGTAAATTTTGATATCCCTGAGACAATTAAAATTATAGTAGAAAAACAAACAATAATAAAAATCAGTGGATTTGATAAACAAGAGGTTGGAATGGTAGCTTCTAAAATTAAATCATTAAAAAAAACTGAACCATACAAAGGAAAAGGTATTAAAGAACAAGGACAATATATTTTAAGAAAAGAAGGAAAAAAGAAATAATGAAACTTACAACATTGGATAGAAAAAAATATAAGATTAGGAATAAACTTAAAAAAGTTTCTAAAGAAGGAAGATTTAGGCTAAGTGTATCCAGATCATCCAAGAATATTAGTGCCCAAATCATTGACGATGTAAAAAATATTACTCTTATTTCCGCATCATCAAATGAAAAAACAATTAAAGCTTTAAATAAAAAAAATAAAATAGAATTGTCAACTGTTGTAGCTGAAATGTTGGCAAAGAAAGCTTTAGAAAAGAAAATTACTAAAGTTTATTTTGATAGAGGTGTATACAAATATCATGGAAGAGTAAAAACTTTTGCTGAAACTCTAAGAAAAAATGGAATGGAATTTTAAATTATGGAAAAAAATAGCAATTTTTTAGAAAAATTAATTAATATAAATAGGATTACAAAAGTTGTTAAAGGCGGAAGAAGATTTGGATTTTCTGCTTTAGTAGTTGTTGGAAATCAAAATGGAAAAATTGGTATTGCTCATGCAAAAGCAAAACAAGTTCCAGATGCTATCAAAAAAGCTAATGAACTAGCTAGAAGAAAATTAATTCAAATACCTTTAAGAGAAGGAAGAACAATCCATCATGATATTTATGGAAAGGATGGTGCTGGAAAAATAAAATTAAGAGCTGCACCAAAAGGTACAGGTATTATAGCTGGAGGACCTGTAAGAGCTGTATGTGAGGTTTTGGGTATTAAAGATATTGTTGCTAAATCAATTGGAACATCAAATCCTCATAATGTAATTAGAGCATGCATGAAAGCACTCCAAAAACAAAATTCGCCTAAAAATATATCAATTTTAAGAAATAAAAAAATAAATGAAATCATTGAAAAAAGAGGATAATGACAACATTGAATAATACTACTCAGGTTAAAATAAAAAAAATGAGAGTTGGTAGAGGAATTGGTTCTGGAAAAGGAAAAACTTCAGGGAGGGGGATGAAAGGTCAAAAATCTAGATCTGGAGTTGCAATAAAAGGTTTTGAAGGAGGACAAATGCCTCTTTTCCGAAGATTACCAAAAAGAGGATTTAATCCTATAAAAAAAGAAAAGATTGCCATTATAAATTTAGGTAAAATTCAAAGTTTTTTAGATACAAAAAGAATAAATTCAGAAACAAAAATTGATTTAGATTTATTAAAAAAGGCTAATATCATTAGCAAAAGTTATAAAAAAATTAAAATTTTAGGATCCGGAGAAATTAAAGATAAAATAGATGTAAATGTTGATTTTTTTTCAAAATCAGCTGAAGAAAAATTAAAAAAAATTGGTGGATCAATAACTCTTAAGAAAAAAATATAATCTTTTATGAGTGAATCATCTCAGCCAAACGATTTAAGAAATCGAATATTATTTACAATATTTATTCTAACAGTCTATAGATTTGGAACTTTTGTGCCTTTGTCAGGTATAGATCCTGAGCAACTTCAGATCATGATGCAAGATAGTCAGAGAGGCTTGTTAGGAATGTTTAATGTATTTGCTGGAGGAGCAATAAAAAGAATGGCTATTTTTGCATTAGGTATAATGCCATATATTTCTTCTTCAATTATAGTACAACTTTTGACTGGAACTTCAGACTATTTTAAAAATCTAAAAAGCCAAGGAGAAATTGGAAGACAAAAAATAACACAAATAACAAGGTATGGAACAGTATTATTAGCAACAGTTCAAGGTTATGGATTGTCAGTTGGTTTAGAGTCTTCAGCAAATTTAGTAATAAATCCAGGAATATTTTTTAAAGTTTCTACCGTAACAACAATCGTTGCTGGAACAATTTTTTTAATGTGGTTAGGAGAACAGATTACACAAAGAGGAATTGGCAATGGTATATCATTAATCATTTTTTCAGGAATTGTTGCTGAAATACCAAGAGCTTTAGTAACAACATTTGAACTTGGTAGAACTGGTGCAATTTCTACTTTAATGATTATTGCAATTTTTGTTTTATTAATTTTAACAATTATGTTTATTGTTTTTATGGAAAGAGCTCTAAGAAAAATTCTTATAAATTATCCCAAAAGACAAATGGGAAATAAAATTTATGGTGGCGACTCTTCGCATTTGCCTTTAAAAATTAATCAAGCTGGTGTTATACCAGCAATTTTTGCTTCAGCTTTATTATTATTACCAGTTACTTTTTCAAACTTTACTATTTCTCAAAATGAAACATTCTTAAATATCATATCTTACTTTTCACAAGGACAACCTCTATACATGTCACTGTATGCATCTGGAATAATCTTTTTTACATTCTTTTATACATCAATTACTTTTAATCCAAATGAAACAGCGGAAAATTTAAGGAAGCATGGTGGTTTTATTCCAGGAATAAGGCCAGGTGAAAGCACAGCAATTTATATAGATAATATTTTGACAAAGTTAACAACAATAGGAGCTTTATATCTGACTCTAGTATGTTTAATGCCAGAGTTTTTAATTGCAAATTATCCAATTCCTTTTTATTTAGGAGGAACTTCTATATTAATTGTTGTTGTGGTAGCAATCGATACAGTAACACAAGTACAAACAAGATTAATGAGTTCTCAGTATGAACAATTAATCAAAAAAACAAAATTTGGAAGATAGATTAGTGAATATAATTCTGTTCGGTCCACCAGGAGCAGGTAAAGGTACTCAAGCTCAAAAAATTGTCAACAAATTTAATCTTTATCAAGCTTCAAGTGGTGATCTTTTAAGAAATGAAATTAAAAATAAATCAGATGTTGGAAAAAAAATTGAGCAAATAATTTCTCAAGGAGATTTTGTCACTGATGATATCGTTAATAAAATATTAAAAAAAGTTATTATAAATCCTTTGTACAGAAACAAAATTATATTTGATGGATATCCTAGAAATATGACTCAAGCAGAGAATTTAGAAATAATGCTTAATGCAGATAACCAATCTATAAATTTTATATTATTTTTAAAAGTAAATAGAAAAATTATAGAAAAAAGAATTTTAGGAAGAATTATATGTGAAAAATGTAATAAA
>Ga0208336_1000184_pt1 | contig 25611 bp, 25 predicted proteins | sample DeeseametaMP0372_FD_184212 | JGI IMG/M metagenome (GOLD analysis project Ga0208336, IMG submission 184212) | Marine microbial communities from the Deep Atlantic Ocean - MP0372 (SPAdes) | ecosystem: Environmental > Aquatic > Marine > Oceanic | place: East of Porto Seguro, South Atlantic Ocean...
CCTATAGGTTGTGGAATTGCAATCATCTTTTGTGTGAATTCACTTATATCAGTATTTCGTAATGATATTTACTCTGCATCAACTCTATCATCTGACTCTTTAAAAAATAAAAAATTATAACAGTTAATTTGTTTTTACTTTTAATCAGTCTAACCATATTTCTTGTTCTTGGTGTTCCCATTGCTTATTCCTTGGGACTATCAACTCTAGCGTATTTTTTCCTATATCAACCTGATCTTATCCAGGTTTTACCTCAACGACTTTTTGCTGGTATGGATTCATATGCTCTGATTGCACTCCCACTTTTTATTTTTATGGGACAAGTAATGAATAAAAGCGGCATTACTTCGCGTTTGATAAATTATTGTTTGATCATTGTTGGTCGTTTTCGTGGTGGATTAGGATTGGTCAATGTTGTGTCCAGCATGCTTTTTGGGGGCATTTCTGGTTCATCTACATCTGATACAGCATCTATTGGTTCAATTCTCATTCCTGAAATGAAAAAAAGAGGATATCCTGAAAAATTTTCAGCTGGCCTTACAGTCGCATCATCAACTATGGGTATGATTATTCCTCCCAGTATTCCCATGGTTCTTTTTGCAGTTACTGCTCAGGTATCAGTGGGTCGTATGTTTTTAGGTGGTGTCATTCCTGGGATTATAGTGGGTGTATTACAGCTTATTATTACTTTATGGATTTCTAGGCAGAAAAATTATCCCAAAGAAGAGAAACACTTTACACTTAAGGATTTTTTTTCTGAAACCTTGCGATCAGTATATATTCTAATTATGCCAATTTTTATTATTGGTATTGTCGTCCTAGGTATTACTACAGCAACTGAATCCGCCGCCATGGGTGTTCTTTATGCTGCAATAATCGGCTTTATAATAATCAAAGATCTGACAATCAGTTCATTTATTGATGCAATTCGTTCATCCATTATGATGAGTGCTAAAATCATGATTATTATAGCATTTTCTAAAGTATTTATTTGGATACTTGCTTTTGAACGCATTCCTGAACTCATAGCAAACTCTGTTATTGCTATGGGGCTTCCACCCACTATAATGATGTTTCTAGTTATATTGATAATTCTTGCTACCGGTACATTTATTGATGTTAGCCCGGCGATCTTGCTTTTAACACCTGTCCTTCTACCCGGTATAATTGAAGCTGGTGTTTCACCGGTATTGTTTGGTGTTGTATTGGTCGTCGGATTGGCTGTAGGAGCTTGCACACCGCCTGTAGGCAATTGTTTAAATGTATGTGCTATTATTTCAGGACTTGGTATAAATACGATATTTCGAGGGGCAATTCCTTTTCTAATAGCGAATGTCATTACATTGTTTTTGATAACCTTTTTTCCCGAATTAGTTTTGTGGCTTCCTACTCTAATAATTGATCAATAAGTAATAATCTAATCAGATAGAAAATATGCAATACGATATAACATTAATTGGTAACTATACAAATGATACAATTATTACCCCTTCAGTTACCAAACAAGTTGATGGTGGAGGTTTTAATTATGGTGCACATGCTGCAATTGCGCTAGGTGCAAAGACAGCTGCAATAACGCGATTAAATAAAGACCATAAACATGTAGTAAAAAATCTTGAAAATCTCGGTGTAGATGTATTCCCAACATATACACCTGATTCAACACACATAAAATTAATTTATCCTACAAATGATTGGGACAATCGCACGTTAATTATGTATAAGTCAGCAGGTTCTTTTTCTGCTAATCAATTTGATGAAATCGATTCAAAAATTTTTTTAATTAATGCTTCTGTTAGAGATGAAGTTGATCAAGAAACAATCTTGAGGTTAAGCAAAAAAAAATCTTTGATAGGTATTGATCTTCAAGGGTTTATTAGAAAAAAAAACGATGATGATACACTTATGAATAGTGTATGGAAGGAAAAAGAAAAAATATTGAATATTGTATATTACTTGAAAGCAGATGCTGTGGAAGCACAATTTTTATCAGGAGAAACTGATTTAATTTCAAGTGCAAGAACTCTTGCATCATTTGGACCAAAGGAAATTATTATCACACACAAGGATGGTGTATTGGTATATGCCAACAATGAAATAATTCAAAAACCATTCAAATCTAAAAAAATAGTAGGCCGCAGTGGTCGGGGCGATACATGCGGAGCTAGTTATGTATATATGCGATTATCATTGCAGCCTGATCAGGCTGCAACCTGGGCTGCTGCTGCTACAAGTATTAAAATGGAGTCTGATACTCCTTTATTAAAAAATATATCATATATAAAATCCTTGGTTAAACAATATGATATATAAAAAGTTAAAGCCCTGAATTTTCAGGGCTTTAATGCTCCGGAGGAGGGACTCGAACCCCCGACCTGGTGGTTAACAGCCACTCGCTCTACCAACTGAGCTACTCCGGAATATTGAATTGTGGCTTAAAAAAGCTGGCAAATTTATTGCACTTTGAGTTTCTCTCAAAGTTACATTTCCTTTTCAGCTATCAGAACTCTACCTTCATCAAATAGTCCCGATTTAATATTTTGGACTCCAATATATACAACCCCGTCTTCATCATGAGGTTCACCATAGGTTGAATGAATAGATTTCAGACCACCGAGCCATTTTCGTTTATCCGATATATATACAAGATCGCCAACTTCTGCGGACATTTTTGCCATATTATTCTTTGAAAACTGTATACGATTCTCACTTCCGTCTTTCGATTTATAATACACCTCAATTTTTTCGCCAACGCGATCATTCAATTCAGAACCTTTGAACATAGTTCTTGCTCTTTCTATCGATGAGGATATTAAACCTTCTGTAGCTTTTTGTTCATCGTAAGGGACAAAATAGCCAACGATAACCGGAACCAAAAGAATCACTAAAACTGCTGAAATAATTTGCCCTTGAATCTCCATTCCATCAAACAATACCGGGGCAAATGCCAATCCGGTGATTATAGTAATGCCGACCATTTCTTTACGTCCAGATTTCCTAGCATTAAACCATGCCACAAAACGATTATAATAATTTCCCGCAAATGTAACAAAACAGCCCACACCCATACAAACAACTATATTATAAAATGCCCGGATGTAGGAATAAGGTCTTGCTGGATTCATTTCGATTCCATGATCAAATGGTGCAATTAAAATTCCGGGGTATCTGGCACCGAGAATCATCAAAAGTACGCCCCCAAGAAAAGTTGTTATCACTCCAGCAGGAGTAAACCGTTTCCAGAATACACCCATAAAAATGGCAACAACCAGTGGCGGTGTTAATGTGGAATGAAAAAAACCGTGAGCCTCATAAACGGTTGGAAAATTCTTGAAAGCTAAAACTGCAACCACACCGAGAGCAGTAATGCCAATCGATGCAAGTCGAGCCACATAAAGTTCTCTACGATCTTTCTCAGTATCACTCTCATGAGAGGATTTCAAATAAGATGCGATGGGCCGATAAATATCATTTACACAAATTGCTGCTGTAGCATTGATCAGTGTATCCACAGTTGACATCAATGCAGCTGAAAGAGCGGCCATTACAAAACCAAATACGCCTGGGCTGGTCACAATACTGGCCACAACCACAAAAATTTCATCGGGTGATGTGTTTGGGCTAATGATATCCGGCGTCGCCACAGAAATGGCTTTTCCAAGCCAACCGGCGTTGCCTACAACAACTGCTGAAAGAGGTAAAACAAACATGATATTAATTGCTGCTGCTTTGCGCCCTTCATTCACACTTTTACAGGCCATAAACCGCATGAGCAACCCTTGATTCAAAAATAAGAATCCAATAGACCCAGCTACAGCGTCCTGCCAAAAAATACCCACAAAATTAAAACTCGACGGTTGGTTAAAATCCGCCAAAGGAAGTTTCCAAGTTGTAGGCAATAAATCCCAAAAAGCTGTGAAACCTCCCAAATAAGATATGCCAATGGCAAACAGCATAAACCCTGCAAACAACAGGATGAATCCCTGAAGCAGATCGGTAAAAATCACCGCAGTCTGACCACCATAAGTGATGTAAATCCCCGTTATAACCGCAATCACAGCAATGGCACGCATCAACGTAATATCAACGGTCGCACCCATAATATTAAACGCTTCAGGCAGCATGGGGATAATGGCTTTTCCTAAAGTCAAAAAACCGATCCCGATATATCCAATCATGTATAATAATAACAGAATCGTGGCTAAAAACCGTGCCGATGGACTAAACCGCTTTTCAAAATATTCCGGTATGGAACGCACCTTTGAATACACAATAATCGGCAGCCAGCCAAACATGAAAAACGGCACAAAAAACCAGTCATTTAAATAGGTCATGGATGAACTGATGCCATGTTCGAATCCCTTAGCTGAATATTTTACAAAACTATGGCTGCCCACTCCCGTTGCGACAATGGACATTGTAATAAGCCACCAACTGAAACGGCGACCGCCAAAAAAGAAATCAGATGTTGTTTTCGTATATCGTCCAAAATAGCTGCCGAACAGCATGATCGCAATAAAATATACGATCATAACAATCCAGTCGGTTGAGGTTCCAATATTATGAAATGTTTCCATTTCCATTGCTTACTTCAGTGCCAGAAAAGTTAAAACACCATGAAGAGCCATGAACCAGCCATAACCCAAAAATAATATTTTCATCCATTTTCGGTGATGGGGTTTGTTCATATCCAAAGATTTTGTTTTCCAGACCAGATATACTCCGGAAAAAAAGAAAACGCCGCCCAATCCATATAAATAGAAATATGGTAACCAGGAATGTGAAAAATAATCCATTAATGTTCTATATTAGCTGATCAAAAGCAGGTTTAAGTATATCAAAAGTCTCCTGTAATCCCTGTACTTGAACTTTGGTATGCCCAACAACGGGCATAAAATTGGTATCGCCCTGCCAGCGAGGTACAATATGATAATGGATATGATCTTCGATTCCCGCTCCGCCCGATCTGCCGATATTTGCGCCAAAATTGAACCCATCGGCTTTCATTGTTTTTTTAAGGATCTTCATTGCTTCATCTGCTAATAACATTATTTCATTGCGTTCAGCAGTTGACATATCATTAGAATTATCCACATGAGAATATGGCGCCAACATTAAGTGTCCATTATTATATGGATAGAGATTCATGAGCACAAAGGCATGCTTTCCCCGATGTAGAATGAGCATTTCCCGGTCATTATTTTCATTTGGTTTATCACAAAAGATACAGCCTTCTTTTTGTTCGGAACGGATATATTCTATCCGCCATGGCGCCCAGAGTTTATGCATTTTTTGGTGAGCTGTTATTGGTTTCTGGTGAACAGTAAGCAATAACCAAGATAGCTACCACACTATCAATCACCATCATTCAGCATCTTTATTGGAAGCTGCAATAACCCTATTCTCCATATCTTTAGGCATTTGCTCATAATGGTTGAATTCTTCAGTATGTAATGCCCTGCCACCTGTCAATGATCTCAGAGTTATGGAATAGTTATACAAATGTCCCTGGGGAACTTGAGCCTTGATCACCTGTAAAGATCCTTCTGAATCCATACCAATAATCTTGCCGCGACGACCGGAAATATCACCCATGACATCTCCCATATGGTCTTCCGGGACCTTTACTTCTATATTCATGATTGGCTCAAGCAAACATGGTTGCGCCTTCATAAATGCTTCCCTAAAAGCATGTTTACCGGCAATCTGAAATGCAATATCCTTTGAATCTACAGGGTGCTGTTTACCATCATAAAAGTCTACTTTTAAATCCACAACTCTGTAGCCAGCCAATACACCTTCCACACAGGAAGAATTAACACCCTTTTCAACAGATGGAACAAACACACGATCTACATTCTGCCCCACAAGTGAATTAGAAAACTCCACACCTTCACCGCGCTGTTTGGGTTCAATGCGCATCCAGACTTCAGCAAATTGCCCTGCACCGCCACTTTGTTTTTTATGGCGATACTTTGATTCTCCGTCACCCTGGATCGTTTCTCTATACGGTATCTTTGGTTCTTTTAAATGGATGTCCACATTGAAGCGCCGTTTCAATCTATCATGGATGACTTGTAAGTGCAACTCGCCTTGTCCTGAAATAATGGTTTGTTTTATTTCGGGATCAACTCTGTAAATAAATGTTGGGTCTTCTTCATGCAGTGTCGATAGACCAACAGCTACCTTTTCCTCATCCCCTTTGGAATGAATTTCAATTGCTGCATGAATATTCGGCTTTGGATAGGCCACCTCCTTAAGCTTTACTCTCAAGTATGAACCACAAAGTGTATTTCCATTATGGGTATCCTTGAGCTTCACCACTGCTCCAAGATCACCTGCAGCCAATTCACCAATATTGCTCCGATCTTTTCCATTCATAATAAATAACTGGCCGAACCGTTCATTTTTACTTCTGGAAGTATTATATAGATCTACACCCGTACTTACTCGGCCGGAATACACCCTGAAAAAAGATAATTCACCTACATGTCCTTCAGAAATTGATTTATAAACAAACAGTACAGGATCACTGCCTGCTAGATCAACAGTCTTTTCTTCGTTACTGTTGGCATCCAAAGCAGTGATCTGGGCCCTGTCTACAGGCGAAGATCCATACTTGGCAATAAAGTCCATAAGCCTCGCCACGCCAATATTCGACGTCGATGATGAGCAGAACAACGGAATAAATGTCTGGTTCTGAACTGCAGCATGGATCCCATCACGCATTTCTTCTTCGCTCAAATTTCCCTGCTCAAAAAATTTCTCCAAGAGTGAATCGTCTGATTCAGCGACATATTCAATCAAACTCTGGTGAAGTTCATCCACTTGCAGCTGCAAATCCTCAGGCAGTTCAGATTCGGTAAATTCCCCCGAGCCATCTGTATTGTATTCAATGAGTTCACTACGCAGAACATCAACAATTTTATTAAAACCGGGGCCCACATTGACCGGTATTTGCATTGGAAACACATTGTGACCAAAACATTTCTTACACTGCTTGAGGACTTGATTAAAATTGACGTGCTCTCTATCTAAACCATTAACTATAATAATTTTAGGAATTTTGTTTCTGGTCGCGTGATCCCAAACTTGTTCTGTTCCAACCTCAACACCATTCACCGCGCTGACAACGACGACAGCCATGTCGACCACCGCCAATGAGCTTAATGCTTCGCCAATAAAATCGGAATATCCGGGAGTATCAATAAGGTTGAACTTTTTATCATTCCATTCGGTAACCATGGGCGTGGCATGGATGGAGATTTGTCTTTGCTGTTCACCAGGGTGATAATCAGACACTGTATTACCAGCGCCAATCGTACCCATGCGGTTAATCTGGCCGTTGCAGTATAGCATGGCTTCACTCAAGCAGGTTTTTCCGCTGGCGCCATGGCCAACTAAAGCAAAATTTCGAATATCAGCAGTTGCGTATTGTTTCATGAAAATTCCTCAGTATTATAAACTGTCATTGTTGATTTTATCCGCATTCCCCTTGAAAAAAGAGTCCAAGTGTACTGACCTGTTGTCAGCAAATCAAGTTTTTCTGTTAGTGTATTATCAGATTGTTACTTCGTCTATATATGAACGTAAAGCTGGTATAAGGTATGTGTCTGATAATTTTTTTTTCTTAAAGGCGTTTGCCAATACTTTCAAGCGCTGTTCAATTGGTTTTGATTTATTGACCACAATATAATTTTCATCATTAAAGGTACATGTTCCACCATTAAAATTGCCTTTATCCTGAACAATATTAATATCCAATTTTTCAGCAAGTTCTTCAAACATGTTCATCAATTTATCTGGTTTTACGCTCACAATAAATCCTGTCGATCATTTTCATTTAAATAATTTACAGCTTTACGGACATCTTCAACATTGTCTTTATTGACCACTAATGTTACATCATCAGTAGATACAACCACTACATTATCCAAACCAACCACAGCGGTGAAATGATCCTCGTTTTGAATTAAATTATTGTTACCATCAATAACAATGCCATTGCCCTTGATCAAGTTGCCGTCTTTTCTTTTTGGCAGTTCATCATACATCGCATTCCATGATCCCAGGTCATTCCAGCGAAAATCTGATTTAACTACATAAATATTTTTTGCTTTTTCCAGCAATCCATAATCAATTGATTCTGGCAGAATCGCTGACCAAATATCTGTAAACGGTTTCCTGGATTTAATGCGTTTTTCTATTTTCCACAACTGGTTACTCAACTCAGGCATATGGCGACCTAATTGATCAAGAAACACGTCTACTTTCCAGATAAAAATACCTGAATTCCAGAGGAAATCCTTACTTTTCAAAAATCGTTTTGCTACACTCAAATAGGGTTTTTCAGCGAATGTAGTTACAGGGTATGCATCAGTTTTATCTACTTTTCTATCTGGGTCAAATTGGATATAACCGTAAGCCGTTGAAGGAAATGTGGGTTGAATCCCGATTGTGACCAGCGCATCCTTTTCGATTGCAATTTTTGAAGCACGGTTCAGCGCTTTTTCGAAGGCTCGATGACCAACAATCAGATGATCGGCTGGAAAAATGCCCATGACAGCTTCACCGTCCACTTTGGAAACATGCAGTGCCGATAAACCAATACAGGGAGCTGTATTTTTACCGCTGGGTTCAGCAATAATATTTTTTGGTTTTACACCTTTTATTTCTTTTTTAATAACAGCTGATAAATCTTTACGTGTGGCAATGAAGATATCTTCTGTTTTCCTGCACTTGCTTAAACGGTCAACCGTGATCTGCAGCATGGTCTGATCACCGATAATTTTCAGCAATTGTTTTGGTTTTGCTTGTCTGCTTAATGGCCAAAATCTTGTACCGCTGCCACCGGCCATCACTATACAATACATTAATTATTGATCCATATAGATAGGTTCAAATTCAATTTCCCAATTGGCCCGGACTTCGAGCGTATCCGGCATTATGTAAAACCATTCACTGGGTTGAAAGGGATATGCTTTGCCATAGAAATAATCGATGTTTTGGTCCCTGTCATCGAAGACAATGAGAGTATATAATCCTTCTGGTATGTCATTATATTCAAAACGACCTGCTGAATTTACAACACTCTTAAAATTCCAATGCTTTTTTTCAACACTTTGTATTTCAGTTATCATTTTTTCTGAATCAATTCCTTTAACAGTTCCGGATATTCCTCCGTATCCAAGCGGGCTTGTTGTTTCGATGTTTATAGTTGTAATGGAATCCTTAAATGTTTCTTTCTCATTAGTAGTCTCATGTCTGAATAATTTCAAATTATAAGATTTTTTAGGTTCCCAACCATTCTGAGGTGCTACAGAAATACTCATGGGTGTATTAATCATTTTTGTAAAATTGACTGCGTTTGTGTCATCGATTATTAAATCAATTTTAAAGTTATTTAACAGTTTTTCCGGCAATGGTCGTGAATATACTAATTCAATTGGAGAGACTGTCTTATCTGGTGTAATCGATATTTTTGAATCGGGTTTTGTAAGTGCTAAATAATTAGTATCTCCCTTTGCAGAAATGAATACATTAATTGCAGAAGAATCCAATAATACCGTTTGATCCATTGTTATATTTTTAAAGCTGATTTTTTCTTTCGCGCTGCGAACAGTATCGGTTACAGTAACAATTATCGATTTATCATCTTCAGGATGTACAAACCATTCCATTTTACTAGTACCGATTTTAAGTCCGTGAATGTTCATGCCATTTAAAATATCATTATTGAAATAAAGCTGACCCCAGTTCCAATCTTTCCACTCACCCCTTAATAAGCGCAGTGGCTCTTTTTCCTTGAATAAGCGAATGTGAATACCGGTGAAAATTGAATCCAATGCAATTACTGAGAGGGGAGGTACTCCATACGACATGCGTTTTTGATCTAACTGTACTCCTACAGCGCCACGTTCTATAGCCAGTATTTTGTATTTTCCTGAAGAAAGATAATTGAATTCAAATGATCCATCATCTTCTGTTTCAGAAATATAATCCGGTTTGGAAAGCAACAGTGTATCACTGCCTTCATCATAAAATAAATATACGCCCGCTGGCTGTGATGCATAGACCCGACCTTTAATAATGCCTGTATCTATTACATCGCCGGTACTGTATGCCAACTGGATTGGCTTGGCGAGTTCTACTCCATGCTCATCTTTGATTGACCTGCTCAAGGTTAAAACAACAGTCATATCATTTTTAATGCCCGTTGGTAAAGTGACAATAACACTTTTACCTTTGAATTTCACAGTAGGATCATCTTTTAAAACAGGTGCAATACGAATTCCAGCCGCAAAGCTTTTCTCATCCATATATTCTGAAAACGTTAACTCAACGACGGGCTCCAGCAGGCGCACAGTTCCGCTGGGCGGGTTTGCTGATAACAATACTGGTGGTGTTGTATCTTTTGGCCCTCCGCTGGCTGGGGCAATGGCTGCGCATTTCCACGTCGCAAGGGTAATACAGAAAAATAACAGGAATAATTTACTGTTCATCTGGAGGGGTCAAATTTAATGGAATTTCCTTGCAAAACGTTATTTCCTTTAGAGTAACATTTGTGGTGAAACACTTTATATCAACTCCTGCTTGCTTTGCATCAACCAACTCTTTAGAAAAAGAAGGATCTCGATCCCACATGGGCTGGAAGATTTCTGCATCCGGCCGCTGACAAATAAAAATGATCTGTGTACGTTTCCCATCCTTCGTAAGTGAAGACAATAATTTTATATGTTTTTTACCGCGATCTGTAACAGCATCGGGAAACATTGCTGTGGCATCTTCAACATACGTAACAGATTTAACTTCGGTAAATACATCTTTACCATCAGGGTCATTTAATAAGAAATCAATACGGTGGTTCCCAATCTTGTATTCCTGTTTAATTATGCTCCACCCATTTAACATGGGGATTGATCCTTTGGATAGCTCTTCTTTTATAAACCGGTTTGGCAGCGTAGTGTCCAAAGAAATCAACACTCCCTTTTTCTCAACCATAACCGTTGAGAATTTTGTTTTTCTATCTGAATTTTTTGGTGCTGGGCGAAGCCATACATTTGTTCCTGGAATCAGTAATTCCAGCAATCGTCCTGGATCAGGTAAATGACTTTCTACAATTCCACCTGACAATTCAATGTCTGTCATAAAACGGTTTGGTCGAGCAACAAATTTGCCTTTTATAAGCGGTCCGATAATTTTCATACTTCGGAGTTTAGTTCCTAACTATCGTAAATTCAATTCATGCCTTTAGTACCGTCTTATATCCAAAACCTGGAAAATTATGTCCCGGGTAAACCCATTAATGAAGTGCAGCGTGAAATGGGCATATCTGAAGTTATTAAGCTGGCTTCCAATGAAAATTCACTTGGACCTTCACCTCGAGCCATGGCGGCAATGCGGCAAGCCATGGAGAAAATTCACCGTTATCCTGATGCCAGTGGTTATATCCTACGTAAAAAACTTGCTGAAAAATTTGACATTAAGATAGATAATGTCGTCCTTGGTGCAGGATCGGAGGGCATCATGTCTACCATCATCCGGACGTTTCTGTTGAGTGATGATGAAATTATTTCAGCAAAAAATTCCTTTATAGGCTTTCGTGTGCTAGCGAAAACTTCCGGGAAAAAGATCCATTGGATCCCCATGAAAGATTACCGCTATGACCTGAATGCCATGGCTGAACAGATCAATGATTATACAAAATTGATATATATTGCTAATCCTGATAACCCTATGGGAACATATATAACACGTGAAGAATTTGATTCATTTTATCAACATGTTCCTGAACGGGTATTGATTATCCTTGATGAAGCATATTTCGAATTTTCGCAATCAACATCAGATTACCCTGACTCAATGACCTATCGGTATAATAATGTTATCACACTACGTACTTTTTCCAAGGCGTATGGTCTGGCCGGAGCAAGGATAGGTTATGGTTTTGCCCATGAAGAATTAATTGGAAACCTGTTAAAAGTAAAGGTTCCATTTGAGCCATCCTATTTAGCTCAAGTCGCCGGTTATGCAGCATTGGATGATATCCCTTTTTTGAGCAAGACCATCGAGATCAATGAAGCAGGTATGAATTATATGAAGAAAGAAATGGAAAAACTGAATATTCAATATGTGCCTGCTATTACTAATTTCATAACAACAGTTTGGGGCTCTGACGAAAAAGCAACCAACATTACAAAACAACTTCTTGAGAAAGGGGTTATTGTACGCCATTTAACTCCCTTTGGTTGGAATAATTGTATTAGGGTCTCCATTGGACTTAAAGAAGAAAACCAACGATTTATTGCTGCTATTTCAGAAATATTATAAATGAATAATTATAAATTAAAGGCGTTCGACCACTGTGAATTATATGTTAGCAACGCTAAACAAGCCGCACATTATTATCGAACTGCTTTAGGCTTTTTACCCATTGCTTATAAGGGATTGGAAACCGGCTCCCGCGACCGTGTCAGTTATGTAATGAAACAAAATAAAATCCGTTTTGTATTAACGTCTCCATTAGAAAAAAATACTGAAATTGGCCATCATATTGATGTTCATGGAGATGGGGTAAAAGATGTATCCTTTACCGTTGATGATGCAGAAGCTGCCTGGAAAGAAACCACCAGCCGCGGAGCTGAAAGTGTAGCCGAACCAAAATTGATCGAAGATGATAATGGTGAAGCTGTACTGGCAACCATCAAAACGTTTGGCGAAACTAACCATACATTTGTACAGCGTGATAATTATAATGGTGTATTTTTACCAGGATTTGAAGTACATAATGAAGACGTTGTTGCTGATCCTACCGGCCTTGTACATATCGATCATATTGTGGGTAATCAACCAGATGGTGATATGCAGCCCGTATGTGATTTTTATGAAAAAGTCTTTGGCTGGCATCGATTCTGGTCTGTTGACGATAAGGATATCAACACTGAATTTTCCGCATTGCGTTCAATCGTTATGGCCAATGATAACGAAAAGATCAAATTACCTATCAATGAACCCGCCGATGGTTTGAAAAAATCACAAATCCAGGAATTCATCGATTATTATAATTCAGCTGGCGTTCAGCATATAGCGATGTCCACTCGAGATATTGTAGAAACAGTCACCAAAATGCGTGCAAAAGGGGTCGATTTTCTGTCCACACCAAGATCGTATTATAATGATCTGGCCGAACGAATTGGTGATATAGATGAAGATATTGAAACGCTGGCAGATTTGGGTATTTTAGTTGACAAGGATGAAAATGGGTATATGATGCAGATCTTTACCCAGCCTATACAGGATCGTCCAACACTGTTTTATGAAGTGATCCAGAGAAAAGGATCCCAGAGTTTTGGAAAAGGAAATTTTAAGGCGTTGTTCGAGTCTATTGAAGGTGAACAGGCACTACGCGGCAATTTGTGATTAATTGAGGAAAAGATGAAATTTGTTACTTATGTAGAAAACGGAAAGAAAGCACAGCGCTTTGGTTTTGTTATGGAAGGACACGTTGTTGATGTTCTCAGGGCGGCCATTTTTATGAATGAAGAAAATCATGAATCTGAATTTCTGGAAATTCCCTCTTCACTGCATGCATGCCTGGAAGAATGGGAACCAAATCTTGTCAAGCTGCAAAGGCTCCAGGATCAATTAGCAAATGAACACATTGCTGACCTGATCGCCAATAACCAGCACGTTGCCCAAGCTGAAGCTGATGTACAATTGCTCCCGCCGATTACCAATCCAAGTACATTCCGTGATTTTTATGCTTTTGAACAGCACGTTCGTGCCGCTCGGAAACTGCGCGGTCTAGATATGCACCCCGATTGGTTTAGACTGCCTATTTTCTATTTCTCTAATCCAAATGCGCTTTATGGTCACGGGGATGATATTCCTTATCCCCAAAACACAGAGGAACTGGATTTTGAATTGGAATTTGCGGTAATCATTGCCAACGGTGGACGTAATGTTAAAGCAAAAGATGCAGACCGATTGATTGCCGGTTATACCATTTGCAATGACTGGTCATCGCGAAATCTGCAGCGAGAAGAAATGCCCTTAAGTCTTGGCCCGGCAAAAGGGAAAGATTTTGCCACGAGTTTTGGTCCATACATGGTTACGCCTGATGAATTAGCCGATGCCTGGGATGATGAAGGAAAACTGCAACTGAGCATGACTTGCCATGTAAATAATAAACTTATTTCTGAAGGTAATACCAATGACCTTTATCATTCCTTCCCAACTATGATCGAACGGGCCAGTATGAATGCCAATCTGGTGGCCGGCGATTATTTGGGTTCAGGAACAGTGGGTACTGGCTGTATACTGGAATTGCGACCAGAAAATACCGGCGGCTGGATCAAAAAAGGTGATGTCGTGCGGTTAGAAGTAGAACGCCTAGGTACACTGGAAAACAAAATTTTATAGGAATTAATATGCCATTTTATCAAAAAAGAGGAATTACTCCCGATAAGCGCCACATTCAATTCAGAGATGAGAATGGCAATTTATATTGGGAAGAATTGATCAGCCGCGAGGGTTTCAGCTGGATTTATTCTAATGTGTATCATAAGAATCCGCCAACAGCTGTGCATAAAGTGGGTGAATTCAATCCATTAAAACTTGAAGCTTGGACAGAAACCCATCGACACCACCATTTGACTACCCACAGTCTTGATTCAAAGGGAGATGCTATATCTGCGAGAGTACCATTATTTTTCAACAGTGATTGTGTGCTGTATAAAGCTCATGTATCCGCTTCCATGAATGATTATTACCGTAACGGACACCATGATGAGATCATTTTCATTCATTCTGGATCAGGGTCATTTAAAACTAATCTTGGACAGCTCAATGTAGCAGCAGGTGATTATGTAGTCATTCCCAGAGGCGTAATCTGGCAGTTGGATGTTGAAGAAAACATGAAACATTTCATCATAGAAACATCCGGACCTGTGGAAACACCGTCTCGATATCGCAATCGCCATGGTCAATTACTTGAACATTCTCCCTATAGTGAAAGAGACATCCGGACTCCTGATTTTGTTGACCCGCAAACAGATGGTCATATGAATGTGCTCGTTCGATTGAATAGCGGCTATCAAATGTATGCATACACAACTCATCCCTGTGACCTTGTGGGTTGGGATGGTTATTATTTTCCCTGGGTATTCAATATAAAAGATTTCATGCCCATTACCGGCAAGGTTCACCAGCCGCCTCCCGTGCACCAGGTCTTTCAAGCGCCGGGGTTGGTCATCTGCAATTTTGTACCGCGAGTGTTTGACTACCATCCTGAGGCAATACCGGCACCTTATGCCCACAGCAACGTGGATTCCGATGAAATTTTATATTATGTGGAAGGTGATTTCATGAGCCGCAAAGGAATGAAAGAAGGATCCATCACTTTCCATCCAGGAGGACTCCCCCATGGTCCTCAACCGGGAAAGATTCAAGAATCAATCGGAGCAAAAGAAGCAAATGAATACGCGGTTATGGTGGATACATTCAAGCCACTTAATATCACAACAGCTGCGCAAGCTGTGGATGACGCTGACTACCCTGCCTCCTGGCTGGAAAAATGATTTACGACCCCAGCGAACATCCCCTATTGGAAACCCATAAACTCATGATCGGGTCCATTGTACCGCGGCCCATCGCTTTTGTATCTACACTTTCAAAAGATGGATTAGAAAACCTGGCACCTTTTTCCTATTTCAATGGCATCTGTTCAAATCCACCTTCGATAATGTTTTGTCCTGCCCGGCGTGGCTATGATGGCAAAACAAAGGATACCCTGAATAATATTCGTGATACTGAAGAATTTGCTGTCAATATTGTTTCAGAGGATTTTGCCGAGCAGATGGTCTCTACCTCTACTGATTTTGAACCAGAAGTGAATGAATTTGAAGTTTCAGGTTTAACTCCTGTACCTTGTCAAAAAATTGCTCCGCCCAAAGTCGCTGAAGCAAAGATCAGTTTTGAATGCAAGCTGAACCAAATCGTTCCTGTTGGCAATGAAGGCCCTGGCGGTGGGTTTGTCGTTATCGGCACGATTGTTCTTTTTCATATTGATGATGATGTATACGAGGATGGATATATTAATCTTGAAAAATTGCGTCCCATCGGTCGCCTAGCCGGAAATATGTACACCCGCACTACTGATAAATTAGAGATTATCCGCAAGATCAAGCCTGATTAGTATTGACTAAATCTCTTGCAGAGCGCATTTACCAGGCGCAGTGCCTGGGCAATGTGGAACCTATTGAATATATGACGCCTTACCCCAACTTGCGTGGACTGGTTGAAGGACAAAATGTCAAACATCACGGTAAAATGATCTTTGCTGATATGGGCATGACCAATCTTGAATTTTATGCCCAAGTCCAAAAAATAGCGAACTGGCTCGTAAGTACTGGACTTAAACCAAAGGAACGTGTTTGGGTCCATCCTTTGCAATTTCCCCATACAGAATTACTCGTATTTGGTGTATGGACAGTTGGTGCGTCCGTTATTCTTGCAGCTGACCCCTTACAAAACATTGATCATGTCATAACAGCTGACAGGGTGATTGACAGTGACCCTTTTCCCGATTGCCTCAAGGGAAAGGACGATACATTTAACCCGATATACAAATCACACCTGGAAGATGAAGCGCTGATCTTTGTTTCAGATGACAAAGGGATTCGTCTTTCTCATTATAATCTGTTGGTCAATGCCAATGATGTACAGCGGAAACTGAATTTATACGATGATGGAACATTCTACGTTGAGTTAGAACCAAATAGTACTGCCTGGGCTGTTCTGCAGGCCGTTTTTCCACTTTATACCGGGGCACCCTTAACAAAGAAAAACCCTGATATTACAATTGGATTAAGTGACGCGGATTATATAGTCGATTTTTCATGGACAGAAATTGAAGATTCGAATCATCTCTATATTTTGCCGGAAAACACTGCTGTCCTTACAGTAGGTAATCAAGGACTGCATTTAACATCATTCGAACTAAAGGGAGATCAGCTGACGGTCAATGGCCATTCAGTTATGATGGGCTATATGGATGATAATCAAAATGAAGCAATCTTCCGCGATGGCAGTATGGTGATTTAAATTTTTTTAATTATAATTATTAATAATATTAATCTATTCTAGATGATCTTCAATATATTGCAGCATCTTTGTTTGAACGCTTAAATATCCTAATCGTGTCTCAATATTGATATAGCGTACACCTTTCCGCGCTGCCAGGCATGATAATGAACCGTTATCCTCAGCGGGTGGTGTTTCTTGCAAAACAACATTGTACGGTGACTTGGATAGCACATTAAAATCATCACGATTAGTGCATATATAAAAATTATGATGGTGTGGATGCTCGCTATTTTTCAGTGACACTTCATTACTAATAGCTATTTCATCATGTATTGAATAGCCTTGAAGATTATTATGCAATGCTAACAGCAATCCACGGTTCGGTGGCTTGATCCTATCAAAAAATCTTTCTCGATCCCTATCTAGCATGTCCAGCGTTTTATCTATTGTTGATCTTGAAATATTTGAATTCATTTTTATCAAATTTTTTTCTGCACCTGCCCTAGAAAAGATGCGATTAGGGTCTATCATATTGCTGTTTATCACCACTTCGCGTTTATCATTATCGATCAGAAAAACAGTGCCATTGTTTTTATCCTTAAGACGCTTCAACAGCAGCAAGGCCGTTTTTTCATCACCATGTATCCATATATAACGACGATTAGATTCACCATGTTGTAATACCTTGAATCGAATACTAGCTATTTCAATAATGTCTTGATCCATATCATTGCCGTAAACATTAATTAGAAAAAAACATGATATAAAAAATATATGTAGATGAACTTTCATTACATAGAGTTTATGATTGAGCTACTTTTCTTGAAAAATATTGACTCCATTGCCAGAAGTGCAGCAGAGCCGCAATGACCCCGCCCGCGACAAAAGCACTTCCCAGCCAGGCAGTTACCTGTGGATAGGGTCGACCCAATGCGAAAGAAGGATCAATGGTCCAGGCTGCAGCTGGTTTAGCGGCCAGGATCAGGGCAATGGCTACAAAATGAAATGTATTGGCAAATACATGATTCATATACTCGTCGTTGGACAGGCCGCCGTAACGGTTGCGGCTGCGGCCTTCTTCTTTTACATCAAAGATTAACATTATAAAATCAATACTGACAGCACCAATACCCACAATCATCAGCACACCGCCAAAGTCATGTGCAAATAGACAATACATCATAATAGGAAACATGACCGCACGGACCGTGTGATAAATATGCTCCAGGATGGATTCCTTATCCTGGTAGAGTTTATACTTTATATCATGGTAATAGACACCATCAACGATCGCTAATATACCAAATACAACAAGACAGACTGTGGCGGCTGTGATCAACTGGCTGTTTTCAGTATTTTGGCGTCCACCACTAGGCATTTGGAGCATAAGCTTCGGGTCATTTCCAGGAAAACGGACGAGCGCTGCTTCCGGGGATTTTCAAGTATGTCTGTATGTACCGATGGGAACATATGCTTTTCTTCTTTTTTTTAGTAGATAAAATTAGTTTGAATATATTCCTTTTTTTCTTCCAGTGTCCACATGGTCATATCAACCAGAATTTCCGGTTTGCCTTTTAATAAATTCCCCCCAAACTTGCTGCCGTAATAAACACCAGCAGCTGCACCAGCTGCCATAAAAATTAGTAATTGTGATTCTCCATCATTAAATGCAGCAGGAAAAATCATAACTCCAATCAAGCAACCGCCAATTCCACCACAGTATCCACCGATTCCGCCGCCAACCACTTGACCGAGAATTCCCAGTTTGGGAGGAAGTGCAATGAGTTCAATTTCTGCAATTTTAATTTTCACATCCCAATCGCCATTATTGATAACCAAATTATCACCTTCAATAGAATTGATCTGATAATCTTTGAGTTCATTGGAATAGGTGTAAATCCAGTATGTTTCTTGTTTGAATTCTCCTTGGGCCGGCAATGAACCAGCCAATAATAAAGTGATGATGAAAAGGCGTGCGATTTTCATTTATAATCCTGTTAGAATTTGTAATAGAATGCGATAAAGGGTCGCTGAAAATGAATGCCAATACGGAACTGTTCACTATATGCGTAGATAAAACCAAAATCGAAATCAATATCAGAAATATTTAGATTATCATTGAACTCAAGCATATTAGTCCAATAAGGATCCCAGAAAACCTCAAAAATGAGTTTAAGACGACGGCGGGCATCAGCGCTTACGGCATAATAAGCCCGAGGCATAAGATTATAGCCGGGATAAGACGTTAATGAAGCGCCAACGGTATGGTTGATTCGTCCCTGGCCTGATTCTTTTAGATTGGAAACGGTATATGCGCCAAAAAACTCCCACCACATTTCTTCTCCAAAAGGATCACTATCATAGTCACCATCTTCATACTTTGATCCTACACGCACCCATTCCTCTTGATTACCGTACCAAGTAGTATCACCTGAATTCCAATTAATGTCATAATTTTCAGAATCTTTCAACTCATACTTATTGGGGAGGCCGCGCATATGATAATGGAAACCAACTGACATAGCTTTTTCTGATTTCAAATCACCACTTTTAAATAACATGAACTTGGGCCTAAAATTCAGGTCCCCGAAAAAATAGCCACCCCATTTTGAGGTAATGTGCACCTTTTCCGATAAGCCATAGCCCCAGGAAAGTCCGCTTAAATAAAGAACATTATCTCCCAGAGTATATCCAGTAGGATCAAAATAAATATCAATGAGGCGTTCATCACCATAATACCAACGGCCTTCTTCAGACTGGCCTGGTCGGGAAAAACCCCTTCTGACGCTACCCATGCTTTTAAAATCGATACGCTCAATCTTATCCTGGCTGATAAATACTTCGCCAAACTGGGCTTTTACGGTAACACCTTCGTTACTTTCAGAAATAATGATGCCCCGCAATTTGTCACCGGATTTCAGAAAAATGAACGCTTCTTCCGGCTTTATATCATTTTTGCTGATAATGATCTCTCCAAACGAGGTAACCACGGTATAAGTTGAATCTGTTTCGGACTTAACGGAACCGCTTACGGTGTCGCCGGATTTAAGATGAAATGTTTTTTCCTGGGCAAATATGCTACCTAGTAATATAAATGAAATGAGTGAAAATTTAATGATCTGCATGATCTTCTCCCTTAACATTGCTTGCTGTACTTATTAACATTAAACACACTGTCTTTTCTGTACAAGTGAACATTACGCAAATACACAAAAAGAGAGGGTGGGTATTGTAGCCAAACCCATTGATTCATTCGTGGGTTCAACAGAAACATTAAATTAATTATTATGGTATAACATATACTTGGCTGTTTCGTAGATCCCTGCGGTCATTTTCCTGAATTTTTCAGTTTCATCTGATAGATCGTCTTTGATGTCCATTGCCGGATCATCACTCAGCAGGTCATGAAATTCCATTCCCGAGCCATTGCGGAAAATGCGCAGATAGTTGCTCTTATTCAGTATTCCATAACTGCTGGGGGATATTTTTTTATTTACGATAAAGGCAAAATCATCTTTTACATTTAATACATCTCTCCCAAGAGTTCTATTCGTGTAATTAATACTACTCAAACCGGCTATGGTGGGCATGAGGTCCGCTAAACCACATACTGTTTCAATTTTTCGGGGCTCTATTGCTAGAGTCGGAGAGTAAATGATCAGCGGCACATTATAAGACCGTAGCCTTAAAGCATAATCGTCCGGCGGCATATGTTCTGCCCTGGGATCGGCATTGCCGTGATCCCCAAACAGGACAAAAATGGTATTATCGAAATAATCTGCATGTTCAGCCATATCAAAAAACCGGCCTGCAGCATGATCCAAAAAACGCATGGCATTGTACTGACCTAATGAATTGAAACCTGCTTTCCGCAATTCCTGCTCATCTACGTCCATGAAAATAAAACCGGCATTGTCTTCAGGAATAGAATAAGGCCTATGGTTTCCTGCGGTTTGTATAACAGCAAAAAATGGTTTTTCATTCATTCGATTGGAAAACAGATCGTGGGCCTCGCGAAATAAGTCCAGGTCAGAAATACCCCATACATCCACCCGCGGCCTGTCGAAGTCACCCAGTTCAATGAGCTCCATGTCTTTCAGGTTATAGGTGATGAGGCTGCGGATATTGGCCCAACTGGCGCTGCCGCCAATCAGGTAATATTTATCATGATCTTCAAATTGGGAGATGATGCTGTATTGATCCCGAATGAGTGGATTGCGGGAGGATGTTTTACTTCGTGCCACATCCGGGATGCCCGTTACCATGGTAAACACCGAACGGGATGTGCTTACCCAGGGCACATAGAATTTCGTGAAATATAAACCATCATTAGCCAGTCTATCCAATGTAGGTGTTGGGTCGAAGGGATTGCCCATGAGTCCCATGCGGTTCAGCCCGACCGATTCCAAGAAAATGATAACCACATTAGGCGGTGTACCAGAGGTATGGTCTGATTGGACATGCCTGGTAAAATTCAAACTTCCCATGTCAGGATCATCCACGCCCAGCCAAGCAGAGATCAATGGATAATATTTCCGAACTTGCTCTTCATCATAGTCCGCTTCGCTGAATGTGGTGGTATCATAAAAGTATAATACCGGATTTAAGGCCAATGCGGAAACGAAGGGATCACGGTTGAAAAAAGCATCGCTCCAAAAAAGTGCATATTGGGCAAAGGTGCCCCAAATACTGAAAAGGTAAATGAGTCCACCGAAAATGACACCGATCGTTTTGTGAGATTTATTAGAGTATTTGGGAGGTTTCGCGATGGTTGCAGACACAATCTTGTTATGGATCTTTATCCAGCTTAGGCAAATTATTCCCAGCAGTAAAACAAACCAAACGACCGGATAACTTTCCCAAACCATGTTCAATGCGATGGCAGGATTTTCCAACAGGCTCAAAGCTGTGATATCCACGCGCTGCTGGAGATAGGAAAAGTGTCCGAAATCTGCAGCATAAAAAACAACAGTACTGATGATTAAAATCCCATAGATCCATTTTCCTGCCAAACGAGTTCGAGATGAACGACCCATGTTTATTACAGGAACCATGGTCAGTATCAATAAGGGCAATGAAATCAATATAGACAGGCGCAGATCAAAACGTACGCCCATCCAAAAAGCACGGGTTATGTCAGCGGAACTGACATCGGCGACTGTATTTTTGAAGATATAGAAAAAAACGATCCGAAATAGAACAAACAGGAGCCATGTCAACCCCACCACTCCCAAAAGATAACGCAGCCGCCGGGAGCGCATAAATGATAGATTCATTTTAATCAGTTATTTCAGCCGAGTATCTGCAGGACATCCTGGGCATGCGTTTTAACAGACACTTTTTCATACGCCTTTTCAATATTTCCATCTTCATCAATAATATACGTGTAGCGAAAAATACCTTCATATTCCCGACCGTATAATTTCTTTTTTCCCCAAGCACCGTACGCTTTAATCGTTTCTTTACTTTCATCAGAAAGCAAGGGGAACGGGAAACTATATTTATCACAGAAATTCTTCTGTCGTTGTACAGAATCTGCGCTCATGCCCAGTATAACTGTATTCTTATCTTTAAATGTTTGGAATTCATCCCGGAATCCCTCTCCTTCGACTGTTCAGCCAGGGGTACTGGCTTTAGGATAAAACCATAATACAACTTTCTGCCCTTTCAATCCAGACAGGGACACATTATTCCCATCCTGATCCAGCAGTGTAAAATCCGGTGCTTTGCTTCCGACGTCTAACATATTTTCTCCTTTTGTGTTGTGGAGACGTAGCGTGCTACGTCTTTACCATTGACCAACGCATACGATCATCATTGCTTAAAACCATTGCACTTACAACTTGGATGCCCTGCTTTTGGCCTCTCCAAACAAGATGCTCAAGCGCTTCTTCCAACGTAACCCATTTAAATTCACAATGTTCATCAGATAAAGTTACGATATCTGAATCGACTTCAATCCCAAAAACGGGCACAAGGTTGATACGGTCACCATGAGCTTCATAAAACCGGCTTACGTGATCTGCTACAAACATCAATTTTGGAGTCAATCCTGTTTCTTCCATTAATTCCCTTTTGGCTGCTTCCGGAGCTGATTCCCCTGGCTCGATCTTTCCGGCCACGCCTTGCCATAGATGCTCATATATTTTGGTCTCCGCCCTTTTTAAAATTAAAAATCTTATATCGCCTTCTATTTTACGAAAAACATACGCATCTACAACTCGAAATAGAATATCTGCCATTACATTCCTTTATAGTCCAGCATAAATTTCAAATAATTATGTGACCATTCATCAAATGTACCGGCGGCAATTTCTGATCGCATGTTTTCCATGAGATCCATATAATAGGTCAAATTGTGCATTGTTGCCAAGCGATGACCTAATATTTCATTCACATTCATTAAGTGTCGTAAATAGGCACGAGTATGGTTTTTGCAGAGATTACATCCGCACTTTTCATCCACAGTAGAAAAATCTTCTTTATGTTTTTCGTTGCGGATATTCACAATTCCATGAGACGTAAACAGTTGCCCATTGCGGGCATTGCGCGTGGGCAGAACACAATCGAACATATCCACACCGCGTTTGACTGATCGCACTAAATCTGTTGGCCGGCCAACACCCATTAAATACCTCGGCTGATCTTTCGGCAGTAATTCATTCATTTGCTCAATTGTTTCAAACATGGCACTTTTTTCTTCTCCAACTGCCAATCCACCAATGGCCATTCCGCATGTTGCAAATGGGATTAATTCTTCTGCACTTTTTTGGCGCAGTTCTTCATATACATTTCCCTGAACAATAGGAAACACATTTTGCTCCCAATCATGAATACCTTGATTTTCAGTTAAATACACACTGCAACGTTTCATCCATTTTGATGTGCGCTCAACAGCTGTTTCAACCGTTTGGTAATCTGCCTGTCCAGGAGGACATTGATCAAATGCCATTATAATATCTGCACCGAGATGCTGTTGAATTTCCATGGATGATTCTGGAGTAAACAAATGCCGGCTGCCATCAATATGAGATTGAAATTCCACACCTTCATCATTAATCTTATTCAGTTTGGCTAATGAAAAAACCTGAAATCCGCCGCTGTCAGTTAACAAGGCACCATTCCAATTCATAAAGTTGTGTAAACCGCCGGCTCGACCAATTAAATCATGCCCCGGTTTTAGATATAGATGATACGTATTTCCTAAAATGATTTTAGCTGAAATGCTGTTTAACTCTTCAGTGCTTACTGCTTTCACTGTGCCACGTGTGCCAATAGGCATAAAAACAGGCGTCGGAATCATCCCGCGATCTGTAATTATCTCACCCGTACGAGCAGATGTTACTTCATCTTGATGGTGAATTGTAAACTTCAATATTTAAAAAATAATTTGGAATGCTTCACGGACAGATTTTACGCCGTGGATTTTCAATCCTTTGAAGGATTTTACATTTTTCATATTGCCTTTGGGTATAATTGCAATTTTAAATCCCAAAGCGGCTGCTTCCTGCAAACGCTGATCAATCCGCGCCACCGAACGGACTTCACCTGTTAAGCCTACTTCACCTACAAGGACAGTTCCATCTGCAATCACATTATCTTTACTGCTGGATGCCACCGCGGAAATAATCGATAAGTCTGCCGCCGGATCTTGAATTTTCAATCCGCCCACAAGATTTACAAATACATCATTCATGCCCATAATATTTCCCAATCGCTTTTCTAACACAGCCAAAAGCATGGATAGCCTGCGACTATCCACTCCATTTGTATTGCGTTGCGGCGTCCCAAAATTTGCTTTGGAAACCAGTGCCTGAACTTCCACCAAAATGGGACGAGTGCCTTCCATAGTGGGTAAAATCGCTGTTCCGGCTGTATTGGCAGTCCGTTCTGCCAGAAAAAGTTCAGACGGATTTGTAACTTCCTCCAAACCAGCAGATGTCATATGGAAAACACCCACTTCATTAGTGGCACCAAAGCGATTTTTAACAGAACGAAGTATGCGGTGATCATATCGCTCATCCCCTTCCAGATACAAAACTGTGTCCACCATATGCTCCAACATTTTCGGGCCGGCGATGGTACCGATTTTTGTCACATGACCAATAACGATTACTGTAAATCCTTTTTGCTTACACGCATTCAGCAACTGCTGACCGCAATCCCTAATCTGGCTCACAGAACCCGGCAATGAATCCAAGTCTTCATTATAGACTGTTTGGATGGAATCAATCACCAGCAAACTTGGTTGTACGACAGATACTTGTTCCAGTACGTTCATAATTTCATTCTCGCCGGACACATGTAGATTTTTTGTATTTATACCCAAGCGTTCGGCTCTTAATGCAAGTTGATCTTCACTTTCTTCTGCAGAAACATAGAGAGCGGACTTACCGCAGCCAGCAACAATTTGTATAGCGATTGTAGATTTTCCAATTCCCGGCTGACCTCCAAGCAAAATCATTGATCCGGGGAGCAGTCCGCCACCCAAAACCCTGTCTACTTCATTTATTCCGGACGATGTTC
>Ga0208336_1000185_pt1 | contig 25605 bp, 23 predicted proteins | sample DeeseametaMP0372_FD_184212 | JGI IMG/M metagenome (GOLD analysis project Ga0208336, IMG submission 184212) | Marine microbial communities from the Deep Atlantic Ocean - MP0372 (SPAdes) | ecosystem: Environmental > Aquatic > Marine > Oceanic | place: East of Porto Seguro, South Atlantic Ocean...
CATATAAGAATGATAATAAAGAATTAGCAGAAGAATTTGAGAATTTGATTATAGGAAAGCTACCAGAAAATTGGGATAAAAACATACCAATATTCAATTTAGATGAATCTCTTGCAACAAGACAGGCATCAGGAAAAACACTAAATATATTAGCTGACAATATTCCTGCAATTATTGGCGGTTCTGCAGATTTAATGGATTCCACAAATGTTCGCATTAAGACATCTGTTGATTCTTTACCAGATGCGCCACATGGACGTAATATTCATTTTGGGGTCAGAGAACATGCAATGGGGGCAATTGTATACGGAATGGCTGCATACGGAGGAGTAATTCCTTTTGGAAGCACATTTCTAATCTTTTCGGATTATATGAGAGGATCAATACGTTTGGCATCGATTATGGGCTTGCAGGTCATTTTTGTATATACACATGATAGTATTGGATTAGGTGAAGATGGACCTACACATCAGCCAATTGAACAAGTAGCGAATTTACGCGCTGTTCCAAATCTTACTGTAATAAGACCTGGAGATGCTAACGAAACAGTTGTTGCATGGAAAACTGCATTACAAATAACAAGTGGTCCTACTGCTTTAATCCTTACAAGACAAGCAGTACCTGTTTTATATGGAGAGTCAAATAAAAATGTGATTTCTTCACCTGAAAATTTACGAAAAGGTGGATATACACTTGTTGATTCAAATGGATTACCGGAATTAATTATAATTGCAACTGGTTCTGAATTACACTTGGCTGTTGAAGCTCAGAAAGAATTGAAAAACAAGGGAGTAAATGTTAGGATAGTAAGTATGCCAAGTTGGGAATTATTTGAAAAACAATCAGACGATTATAAAGAACAAGTACTACCAATTGCAGTCAAAAAACGAGTTTCAGTTGAAGCAGCAAGTACATTTGGTTGGGAGAGATATATTGGTTTAGAAGGCAAAGCAATTGGGATGGTAACTTTTGGTATATCAGCTCCTGGAAATGAAGTTATGAAGAAATTTGGTTTTACTGTAGATAATGTTGTAAATAAAAGTCTTGAATTATTGAAGAAATAAAATATATTTTTTATTTAGATGCAAGTGCACGTAAATCTTCAACTGCTTGAATCATATCGTCTTTATAGAGAATTCCAGCTCCACAAATCACTACGTCAACACCTGCTTCAAAAGCAAGTGGTGCTGTTTTTTCATTGATTCCTCCATCTACACATAATTCTACATTATATTGATGTTTATCAATAAGCGCACGAGCTTCTCTGACCTTTGATAAGGGATATTCTATAAATGATTGACCTGTTTTACCAGGAACTACAGTCATAACCAATATTCTATCTAATTCATCGATGTAATCTATGATAGAAGAAAGAGGAGTATCAGGATTAATTGCAAGGCCGACCATTTTATCATGTTTTTTAACAGCGTCGATATACTTTCTAGGGTTTACTGCTTCTACATGGGCCGTAAGCATATCACCACCGGCTTCAATATATTTAGGAAGAGATTCAATTGCATGATTAGTCATTAAATGAATATCCATGGGAAAATCTGTTGCATTATTAATAATTTCAAGATGTTCTACAGGAAAGGCATATGTATCAGTAAAAGTTCCGTCTAACACATCGATATGAAACCACTCAACATTGGCTTTTTCTAGAATTTGTACATCATGGACATAATTTTCAGGTTTTGATGCTAACATCGATGGCGCAATTTTCATGATTATTATGTTAATTCTTTTATTCAACTATAAAAAATTTTAAATTCCCAATTTTATGATTAAAAAATATTTCTCAACACTTAAGTAAGGTATTAGTAATATTTTTTATTGATATGGTAGAAGATCCAATAAATATTCCCACAGTTTCAGGGGTTGTAGATATTGATGTAGATACAGCATACAGTCAAATTAAAGATATGCGTATTCACGGGGCAGGACGAATTGCAAGATTAGCAGCAAGTGCTTTAAAGAATTATGTAGAGAATACAAACAGTTCAGATCGTGAACAATTCTATAACAATATAATGAAAGAAGGAGAAAAATTACGATCTGCTAGACCAACTGCAGTTTCACTTCCAAATGGAGTAAATATTGTTCTAGCATCTACTAGAAAATCTTACAACGCAGGGGAATCTTCAGATAACATAAAAGAAGCTACTATTAAAGCGGCAGAACAATTCGTGCATAACAGTTTAGACGCCTATAATAAAATTGGTGAATATGGTGGAAAGCGAATTAGAAATGGTGACACAGTAATTACAATATGTAATAGTGAGGCTGCAATAAGCATATTAAAAAAAGCCCATGACATGGGTAAAGGAATAAAGATAATTTGTTGTGAAACTAGGCCATTGTTTCAGGGTCATAAAACTGCAGCAACATTGTCCAAACATGGTTGTGACGTCACAATAATAATAGATTCTGCAGCAAGAAGATTTATTGATAAAGTTGATCGTGCAGTATGTGGAGCAGATGCAGTAGCAGTTAATGGAGCTTTAGTTAATAAAATAGGTACATCTCAATTAGCTGCAATAGCTCATGAATCACGTGTTAAATTAATGGCTGCAGCAGAGACATACAAATTTTATGCAGATACAATGTATGGAGAACTTACAGAAATTGAAGAAAGAGATGCTACAGAAATTTGTTCAGAAGAATATCTAAAAGCATATCCGAATATAAAAATCAGAAATCCGGTATTTGATGTGACACCACCAGAAAATATTGACGTTATTGTTACTGAAAAAGGTATAATACCACCTTCAGCTGCACATTTAGTAATAAAAGATTTAATAGAACTAATGTAAAGATAATATGAAATGATAATATACGGTGGATCAGAAGGCCAAGTTTTGGCAACAAAAGTAGCTAAATTACTTGATGAGAAACTAGGCCAAATTGAGATAACAAAGTTTCCAGATGGTGAAAAATATGTTCGTTATCACGATGAAGTTGAGAATGAAGATGTTGTAGTAATTCATCCAATGGGTTTAAAACCCGATGAATTATTTATTGAATATCTTTTAATTTGTTCTGCATTGAAGGATGGAAAGGCAAAATCAATTACTACATTTGTGCCATACTTCGCATATGCTCGACAAGATTCTAGATTCAATTCAGGCGAACCTGGAAGTTTCCATTTAGTTTCTAAGATAATAGATGATTTAGGAATAGATATGATCTATACAATTGACTTGCATCTTCAAAGAGTTAATGATTTGAGTGATTTAATCAAGAATACTCCTACAAAGAATCTTAGTGCAGTTCCAGATATTGCAAAATGGATTAAAGATAATGCAGGATTGCAAAATCCATTAGTCATAGGACCTGATGAAGAATCAGAACAATGGGCAAAAGTAGCTGCAGAGACAATGGGAGTTGATTATGAGATTATGTTTAAAACAAGATACAGTGCTACAGAAGTCAGTATTACTACAAGGGAGGGCAAACCTCTTCCTGTAAAGGGAAAAGACGTTGTTATCATTGACGACATCATTAGTTCTGGTAGTACAATTATTGAAGCAGTAAAATTAATTCAAGAAGCAGGCGCAGGTAAAATTGTCGTTGGATGTACACACCCTGTACTTCGTGGAAAAACGCCATTTGACTCTGCCCTAGCAAACATATACAATTCTGGTGTTTCAATAGTGGTGGGAACAGATACAGTTCCAAGCCAAGTTAGTTATGTGAGTGTAGCGGACATAATTGCTAAAACAATAAAAGATACACTCAAATAAGAATTATAATCGGAGAGTATGATTAAACATGCTATCAATACAAGACTTTGACATCAAGGGAAAAACAGTTTTCTTACGATGTGATATAAATAGTCCCATTGATCCAGACTCGTTAAAGATACTAGATCATTCACGATTATTAGAAGTTGCAGAAACTATTGATGCACTAAAAGATTCGAAATTAATTGTTGCATCTCATCAAGGTCGATTAGGAAAATCAGACTATGTTTCAATGGAACAACATGCTCCTGCACTTTCAAAGTTATTAAATAGAAAAATAGATTTTGTTCCAGATGTTTTTGGACCTACTGCAATAAATACAATAAAGAATCTCAAGACAGGAGACATATTATTATTAGACAATCTAAGATTTACAGCAGAAGAAAATGCAGAAATGTTACCTAAAGATGCTATTAAATCACATCTTGTTAGTAAATTAGCAGAACATATAGATTATTGTGTATTAGATGCATTTTCAACATCACATCGATCACATCCATCAATAGTAGGATTTGCAGAATTAAGACCGGCGTGCGCAGGTAAGATTGTTGAACGAGAAGTCAATGCGTTAAAAGGAATAGTTGAAGATTCTAATATAAAATTTACTGCAATCTTAGGTGGTGCAAAAATTCCTGATAGGTTAAAATCAATTCAAAAATTAATTGAAGCAGATAGAATAGAAAAAGTACTATTAGGTGGTTTAATTGGAAATGTTTTTTTGGCAGCAACTGAAAAAGTTCCTCTGGAAGTAACGTCAATAGATGATAAAAAATTAATTAATACTGCAAAATCATTATTAGAGAAATATCCAGAAAAGTTTATGTTAGCAGATGACGTTGCAGTAGAAGTTGATGGAAAGAGAACAGAAAAATCTTTATCAGAACTAGATTCATCAGATCGGATTTTTGATATTGGTCAAAAAACTATCAATAAATATTCTCAACAAATTGATAATGCGGAAAATATATTCATAACAGGACCATTAGGGATGTTTGAGAATTCTGAATTTAGGCTTGGAACTACGGAAATTCTTACTAAATTATCAAATACAAATGCGAGAACGATAACCAGTGGAGGTCATCTAAGTGCAGTACTTTCACAGTTAGATTTGAAGGACAAGATTTATCATGTCAGTACAGCAGGAGGTGCATTAATTAGGTATCTCACTGGTGAAGAATTACCATTGTTAAATGCTTTAAATAAGTCTGCAAATAAACATATAAAGTGATGATAATAAGTGGGTAAACAGAAATTTCCGACATGGTTAGCAGAAGAAATTTCTTCAGTAAAAATGAAAAAATCCAATACACTAGAACTTACTGGGTATTTACTAGACATCAATAAAAAAGAGAATAAGATAGATGTACAGTTTTATGAACAATTGCCTGATGGAAGACAGATTGCAACACTAGTGATTGGAGAGAAGAAAATGTTAAAAAATTTAGAAGAACAACATAATAAATTGGGAGAAGCTCCAGAATTTAATTTTAAATTTATTGTTAATAAGGCGTCATTAAGTGATAAAGCTAAAGAATACCTAACTGAGAATTATTCAGTAGCGCTAGACAATTTATACGGATTTGAGTTAGAATCTTTCGATTCAGTCAAGTAATTTATAGATAATCATTTTACTGACTATTGTTTATATCTACTATACATGTCAGAAAAAAACTCAAGAATTCCTGGTTTTTACAAATTAAATGCTCATGAAAGATTAAGTAAATTGAAGGAATTTGCTGATTTAACAGATGAAGAGTTGAAAATCATGGAGTCAATGTCTGGAATTGACATCGATGATGCATCAAATATGATCGAAAATGCAATAGGAGGGATTTCCATACCTGTAGGAATAGCCACGAATTTTATCATTAATGAGAATGAATATTTAGTTCCTTTAGCAACAGAAGAACCGTCAGTAATAGCTGCATGTAGTAATGCTGCAGGTCTTGGACGGGAAAGAGGTGGATTTTCGGCAAAGAGTATGGGAAATATTATGCGTGCGCAAATACAACTCATCAACATAGACGATATTTCATTAGCAAAAAAGAATATTTTAGATAATAAATCAAAATTATTAGAAATAGCTTGTGAAGTTACTCCTACATTATCGTCATTAGGAGGAGGCGCAAAAGACATACAATTGAAAGAACTAGACACGAAACGAGGTAAGATGTTAATTGTGGAAATATTAATTGATTGTAAAGATGCAATGGGAGCTAATGCTTGTAATACTGTAGCGGAATCATTATCTTCAAGAATGGAAGAAATATCTGGAGGAAAATCATTATTAAAAATTGTTTCAAATCTTGCTATTGGAAGGATTGTTGAAGCTTCTGCAACATTTGATAAAGAATTGCTAGGCGGTGAACAAGTTGTTGAATCAATATTAGATGGATCAGAATTTGCACATAATGATGCATACAGAGCTGTAACAAGCAATAAAGGAATAATGAATGGAATAACTGCTATAGCAATTGCAACGGGACAAGATACAAGAGCAATAGAATCATCAGTTCATGCATACGCTTCGATATCAGGAAGATATATTCCATTAACAACATGGAAAAAAGATTCGTCGGGAAATTTATTTGGAACTATAAAAATACCAATTCCTGTAGGAATAATAGGAGGTATGGCGTCAGTACATCCAAGTTCAAAGATTTGTTTAAAAATTCTTAGAGTGAAGACTGCAGCTCAATTAAGCGAGATTATGGCTTCAATAGGTCTTGCACAGAATCTTGCTGCACTTCGTGCATTAGTGTCTGAAGGAATTCAAGAAGGTCATATGAAACTTCATGCAAGGAATATAGCAATATCAGCAGGTGCAAGAGGTAAATTAATAGAAAAAGTTACAGAAACAATGATTCAAGAGAAAGATGTAAAGTTTCTGCGTGCGAAAGAACTGATCAAGGAATTAGATAAATAATTTTATTATATGCGGTCACCGGGATTTGAACCCGAGTTATTAACTTGGCAAGCTAACGTATTAGACCAAACTATACGATGACCGCTCTAATTAACTTAATATTAACCTTCTTTAAGTTTTGAGTTATTGGATAAACAATTATGTGAATATTTTATATAGAATTCAGGGCCGGTAGTTCAGCGGTAGAATCGAAAGATATACTATCCGCTTCGCATGCGGAAAGATCACTATCCCATAAGGTCGGGGGTTCAATTCTCCTCCGGTCCATTTTCTTTAAATTTATAACCATTAGAAAGCAATCATGTATTGATTAAAATGAAATTGACGAGTCAGGATAAGTTTTTAGAAGAATCACTTGATTTGGCGGTTAAGAATATGAAGAATGCAGGTTATGAACTACATAATAAGATATCTATTGAAATTGATTCCGAATTACAATTTATGGGTTATGCAAAAATTGATTCTAATAATAGTTCAATTGTAATTGCAGATTGGGCATTAGACTCGGATATGTTAAATGGATTAATTCTTCATGAATTAGCGCATATATATTTTACAGAAATAAATTCACCGTCACATCAATCAGAAATTATTAATGAAGTGATGTCACATGTCGTTGAGCAAGAAGGATTAAACAACTTAGAAACGAATTCATTGAATGAAGGTTTTAATCATCTTCAAAACATGATTGTAGATGATATTGTTTTTCAGTTAATGGACAATGAGAGAGAGAGAAAGCTGATTCAGAATTTTTTTGTGACATGGATGTCGGATGAGCCTACAGGAAATAATCTGATAGATGCTTCTTTATTGGCAAGAAATGCGTTTGCATTGGCTTCATTAAAGAGACGTAATCTTTTGAGTGAATCGTCAGAATCATCTAAGTTAATGATTAGTAAAAATAGACAATTTCTTTCATTTTATAAATATGCAAATAAACAAAAATATGAAGCATACGAGGAGTTTCTAACAAAGTTCGAGTTGAATGATGATGGCGACTTTGCATCCGTATTAATCGAGTATTTTGAGCTGTCAATGAACTTGTTGAGACCAGACAGCAAGTCTTTAGAAACACTCAGATGATTATGTAAGTAGATCATCTAATGTGTTATTGTCGATACCATTTTTGATTTCTAAAGCAATTCGTCTACCCATGCTCATATTTGCGCCATGAGTCAAGTAAGAATATGGTGAACCTGCAGTAAATATATTAGTACCAGCAACTATACGAGCAGAGAATTCAAATGCAATAAATTTTCCATTTGAATCATAAACACCTTCCATACAGAATGGTCCAGGCATACCAGGTGGAACTAATTCTTTACTTGCTGTTACAAAGTTTTCCCCAATATCATATACTTCAACAAGGAGAGATTCTCTGAGAACTAGAGGCAGATTACCAACTACGATATATGTAGGAGATAATTTAATTTCATTTTGTTCAGTACTTGGAATCCTTCCTAAACCATCGACGTTGGTTTCATATCGTTTATCTATTCCAAAGAGTTCTAATTCATTTTTGAGAGGAGACTGAAAGTATTGCAAATATACTGGAACGCCTATAATGTACTCTTGTATTTGGAGTTCATCTGCATCAGTCATCAAACCTTGTTTTTTGAATTTATCCACGTTAGAATAATAATCTTCTGAATTTTTAGCAAGAAAATAACCAGAGCCGCCACGAGCTCCGGACAACTTAGAGATTGTTAGGCAATCAATTTCTTCTGGAGAATTGAATGTTTTCGGAATAGAAACACCTGATTTTTCCATTAATTTAGTCTTAAGATCTCGATCTGCTTCCCATCGTAAGATATGTCTGTTTCCAAAGATTGGGACATTAAGTTTTTCGATTTTTTCAATTCCTACTTCAGAAATTAAAGTGCCATGAGGTATTAAGATTGAGTCGGTTTCCGTCAGTTTATTTGTGATATCCTCATGCACAATTTCTTGGAAATCTTCTACGACAATATATTCGTCGATAAAATCATATCGTCTATAGAGTTTTTCTCGAGACGATTTAGTAACCAATACTGTATTAAAACCCTCTTCTTTAGCGCCCTTGAGGACTTGTAGAGCACAATGAGAGCCCAAAGTAGCAATACTATTCAGGTAACCACCTCATCTAATCGTTCTTCTTTTATTGCTTCAGATATTTCCATTGCGATTCTTTTACCAGTGCCAAATGATTCGCCATAATAATAGTGAGTGTAAGGGCTCATCATTAAAACAGGACTTCCAGGAACACGAGGTGAAACATCAAATACAACTAGTTCAAAGTCTTTTGTAATTGCACTTTGTAATGCAAATGGTCCAATCATACCTGGATCAAATTCTTTTTTAGTAGAGTCGACAAATTTATTACCAATTTCAAAAACTTTTTCAAGAAATGATTCACGAATTGTGGCAGGCATATGTCCGACTTCAATATTCTGTAATTCGACATCAATCTCCAGTTGTTGTTTAGCAGGTAATGAAGTGAAATCATTAAGATTAGTCTGTAGACGTCGATCTATACCAAGAAATTCTACACGATCATGAAGTATTGAATAAAAGAAATTAAAATTAAAATAAGTGCCTAGAATAAACTCTTCTATACGTGCGTCGGCTAAATCCTCGGCATTTATCATACCTTGAGCAATACGTTTCTCAGCTTTTTCATTGAATTCTTTAAAACTAGAAGCTGTAAAGAATGCACGTTCAATTTTACGTGTTGATTCCATTACCTTTACGATTACAGGGCGATCAATATCTTCAGGTTTGTTAAATAATTTAGGGTATCGAATGTTAGCTTTTTCAAGAAGATAATATTGATTTTTTTCAACATTTCTTTCTTCAGTGCGTAGCATTCCTCTATTACCAAAGATAGGAACTTGAAGATTATTTTCAATAGAATCATAGTCAATATATGTAGTGAATGAACGATGAGGAATCATAATAGAATTATTAGAGATTAAGGATTTTTGTACGTCGTCATTAAGTAAATCGGAAAATTTAGGTAAAGTTATGACGTTATTAATAATTCGATGGAAATGCTTGTATGTTACCTCACGGCCTTTTTGACAAATTACTATAGTATTTAGATTTTCAGAAGTAGCTCCATCCATAATGTCCAGAGCAGAATGGCTACCAAGGGCAGCAATAGATATATTATCATTATCGTAACTTTTTACGGTTTTTTGTAGAATACTTCTATCAATCATTGCCAATTATTTTATAGAACTATACTTATTTAATGATAATTGATATCGATACAAAACGTTTCCAAATGGTTTGGAAAATTCAAGGCAGTAGATAATATTAATATTGAGGTAGAGAAAGGTGAGATTTTTGGGTTATTAGGACTCAATGGAGCCGGAAAGACTACCACACAGAGAATGGTTTCTACAGTATTTCAGCCATCGGAAGGCAACATAACTGTTAATGGTTTTAATTCAAAAAGTGATTCATCAGAAGTTCGTAGAAATATTGGATTCTTGCCCACGGAAGTAGGACTGTATGACAGATTAACTGCTAGAGAAGTAATAAAATATTTTGGAATATTAAATGATATAGACGAGAATAAAATTGATGATAAGATTGATGAAGTGCTGGAGAAGTTATCGCTTGTAGAATATGCAAACAGACGATGTGGAAAATTATCTAGAGGTAATAAACAGAAAGTTGCAATTGCAAGAGCAATAATTCATGAACCACCAGTTTTTATTTTTGATGAGCCAACGTCTGGTTTAGATGTATTATCATCACGTGCAGTACTTGATTTTGTGAAACAATGTAAAGATGATGGAAGAACCATATTATACTCATCGCATTCAATGTATGAGACTGAAGAAATTTGCGACAAGATAGCGATCATACACGATGGAAAGATATTAATGACTGATTCAATAGAACATATTCGAAAAGAACATGGTTCGCTTGAAAAAGCATTCATTGCAACAGTAAAAGGTGAGAGATCTTAGCTATAAAACATATTAGAGCAGTATATGAAAAAGAAATGAAGGATATACTGAGAGATAGGCGAACATTATTTGCAACAGTTATTATTCCCATCTTACTGATTCCATTAATGACTTTTGGGATACCATTATTATTTTCTAGTACAGAACAACAAATAGTAGAACAGACACAATATATTGCAATAATTAATTATGAATCGTCAGAAGAATTTACCAAGTTAATTGATGGAAGTAGATCGTTGAGAGTAGTTGTCATAGATAAACCAATTGATGAAGCAATTAGAAATGGAACAATTGCAGCTGGAGTAGAAATACCCAGAGATTTTGATAATAGGATATTAAATGAACAAAATGTAAATATAACAATATATTATGATGCATCGAGTAGAACATCCAACGTAGCATATTCAAAGATTATGCAATTCCTCAGTATGTATAGCAAAGATACAGTAGATGAAAGGCTAGTTAATAGAGAAATTGATCCACAAATATTAAGGCCAATACAAGTTTATGCTAAAGACGTAGCTACAGAAGACGAGGTATCAGGATATTTACTTTCATTAATTTTACCTCCGTTATTAGCAATAATTGTGGCTACAGGCGGAATGAATGCAGCAATAGATCTAACAGTAGGTGAAAAAGAGAGGCATACATTAGAAGCTCTTCTAGTGACATCTACCAGTAGACGTGATTTAATTACAGGGAAATTTTTGGCTGTATTTTCTACTACTTTGGTTTCAATAGCATTCATTATGTTAAGTCTATCAGGTTCGGTAGGCTATTTATCAACGTTAGCCGTCCAGCAGATGCCGATATTTCTAACATTACAGACTTCAATCATTGTCTTTGTGATTCTATCACTGATGGCAATTATGATCGCGTCATTAGGAATGGCTATAGCAAGTTTTGCAAAGAGTTTCAAAGAAGCGAATAATTACTTAACGCCAATGCTTTTCCTTATTGTAATTCTCTCCTTTGGTTCTTACGGATTATCAATAGAAGACGTAGGATTAATTCCATTTTTGGTTCCAATACTAAATGTAACGTTAGTTATTCAAGAAGTACTGGTGAATAATTTAAACATACTGCATCTAGTATTAACTGTGACTTCCACTTTAGTTATTTCTATGATATTAATATCCATAGCAAGCTGGATTTTCCACAAGGAAAGCTTGCTATTTAGAGCTTAGTTGATTAATATGAATAATATCATTAAAGCACGAGTGAAAAAGATTTTTTCATTTACAAAATCAATGAAAGTAGAACCTGATGCAATATTAATTAAAAATGGTATAGAAGGTCAACTCGATTCAACATTTTTTTATTTAACAGGAATCAGATCAGGATTATTTGAAGGATGTTCAATAATTGCATATCCAACAGGAAAAATATGTCTATTAACTTCCAAATTAGAGGAACAAAGTGCATTAAATACACCGCATATTGAGATTAATACGTTTGAAACTGAACTTGAATATAAGGAACTTTTAAAGAAGAAATTATCAAAAGTAAAATCTTTAGGAATGAATTATAATGAGCTTTCTTATGCAAATTATCGTTGGATACGAATGCTTTTGAAAAATATAAAGCAAGGAGTGAATGTGAGTAAACCAATCGTAGAGGCTCGATGTATAAAAGATGAGATAGAAATAAGAGAATTAAGAAAAAGTGCAAAAATCGCGAGTAATACATTTCAAACAATTGTGGGTTCGTTGAAAGAGAATATGACTGAAAATCAGTTGTCTTCAATAATAAATCATGATTTGGAGAAACAAGGTGCAACGGGTCCGTCATTTCAGACCATTGTAGCATTTGGCAAACATACAGCAGAACCGCATTATGCGCCACGTAATTTTAAATTAAAGAAGAATAAACTAGTGCTTTGTGATTATGGTGCACGTTATAACAGGTACTGTTCTGATATAACAAGAACTGTGTTTTTTGGTAGGATAGATAATAGGATTAAAGACATGTATGAAACAGTACTGAAAGCAAGTGAAATAGGATTAAAGAAAGTTAAATCGGGCGTTAAGGCAAGTGATGTTCATAATGCAGTGGAAGATTACATCAACTCTACAAAATATAATGGAAGATTTATTCATTCAACAGGTCACAGTATTGGACTGAATGTTCATGATGGTGCATCGATAAGTAGAAAATCACCAGTAATTCTAAAAGAAGGAATGGCATTTACGATAGAACCTGGAATATATTTACCAAAAATTGGTGGTGTAAGAATAGAAGATGATGTTATTGTAAGAAAGAATGGACCTGAAATATTAACAAAAGTTTCACGAGAATTAATTGAAGTATAAACTATTCTATTAATCTGTATGTAAATCCTTGTTGTTTAAGAGTCTTGAGCATTTCTTTTGTATGTTCTTTACTTTTTGTTTCCATGCTAATGAGAACTTCAACAGGGCCTAAACCAATTTTTTTATAAAATCTATCTACTTGAACGTCTAGAATATTTGCATTTCTGGATCCAATAACATCAAGGACGTCTTTGAGTGCTCCAGGCTTATCAGTCAAACCTACTACCATACGAACAATTCTACCAGCGCTGATTAAACCACGGGTAACAAGCTTATTCATCAGAGGCATATCCACGTTACCTCCACAGATAATAGGAACAACATTTTTTCCTTTTACAGATAATTGACCTGATAATAAACCTGCGACAGGTGCAGCTCCAGCTGGTTCAGAGACTATTCGACCACGTTCCAGTAAGAGAAACATAGCTTCAGCAATCTCAACGTCACTAACAGTAATCAATTTATCAACATGCTTTTTGACAATATCAAAAGTGAGTTTACCTGGAGTTTTTACATCAATTCCATCAGCAATAGTAAAACGAGATTGAATAGTAGTAAGTTTACGATTTTTTTTTGATTCTACCATAGAAGCTGAGTTGGAAGCTTGAACACCAATAATTTTTATTTGAGGGTATTTCTCTTTTAATGCAACACACAAACCGCTAATTAAACCTCCACCTCCTACGGCAGCAATTATTATGTCAACGTCTTTAAAAGACTCGACAATTTCTAAGCCAACTGTTCCTTGACCAGCGATGACAAAAGGATCGTCAAAAGGATGAATCATAGTGGCAGAATGTTTCTTTGCAAAGTCTTCCGCTGCAGAATAAGATTCATCATAATTGGAACCTGATAAAAGAATTGAAGCGCCATAACCAGATGTAGCTGCAACTTTAGTAGTAGATGCATTCTCAGGCATAACAATAGTACAAGGAATATTAAGATGAGACGCAGCATATGCAGTTCCTTGTGCGTGGTTACCTGCAGAAGCGGCTACAACACTTTTGGCAACAGATCTATCAACATTAAGCATTTTCCAATATGCTCCTCGAACTTTGAAGGAACCGGTCTTTTGAAGGTTTTCGAGTTTAAGATATACTTGAGAATCAGTGAGTTGTGATAGCGTGTTAGAATAATCCAATGGAGTTTCCTTAATAACAGTAGAAAGTGCGATCTGTGCTTTTTTTACGTCTTTTATTGATAAATCAATATTAGAATCTACCATTACTTCTATTTGAATATAGTTATAGATAAGTAAATATGGGTAATTGTAGGACGAGATGAGACAAGTTTTTTTATTTCTTTATGATAGACTATGATATGAAGGATGTCGAGATAGTAAAAAAAACGAAGGTAAAACTAAAGAATCCAATATTGATTTGTGGATTACCTGATTCGGGATTTGTTGGTAAAATTGCGAGTTACCATTTTGCAAAAGGAATAAAGGCAGAAAAATTTGCGGACATGTATTCTTCTCATTTACCTGCACAAACAATTGTAAATGAAGATGGAACTGTTGAGCCATTGAAATTTGAATTCTATTATAAGAAAGGTAAGAACGATTTGTTAATTTTTACGGGAGATGCTCAATCTGAAACACCGGAAGGTCAATATAATGTTTCAAGAGATTTATTAAAGTTCGTAAAAGGATTAGGTTGTAAAACAGTATATGCTATAGGTGGTTTAATTACAAACGATTTATCCATGCCTCCGAAAATTTATGGTGCAGCTATTTCGGAATCATTATTGAAGGATTTACAAGAGTTTGGAATAGAAAATATGAAAGAAAGTAATATAATAGGTATGAATGGAATTTTAGTATCTTTGGCGAAAGATAGTAAGATGAAGGGTTTTGGAATATATAGTGAAACAAAAGGAGAGTTTCCAGATATTAGTGCTGCAAAAGAATTGATTAAAGTTTTAACAGTAATAACAGGAATTAAACCTAATCTACGTGCTTTGTCAAGTGAAGAGAAACGATTGAAAAAACTACAAACGAGTTTGGAATCTAAGATTATTGAAGATTCTGAAAAGAAAGTAAGTAGATATATTACTTAATCTGGCAACTGATTTTTAGTAAAGTAGCTGCAGACAATTCATATAATTCGAAATAGTCAGATTCTTTGATTGATAATTTAATTTGATAGTTTGGGCATGGATTGGGCTCAGATTTCATCCTAGGCGAATTACAAGATAGAATGAATTCGAGTTCTTCAAGAAATGATGGTTCAGATAAATATCTATAACGTCTTCTAGTCACTTTTTCAAGATTATTGATTTGTAGAGAATTGATATCATCTTCCGACTTTTCTAATGGTTCAAGAGTGATAATTAGATTTTTTCCTATAAGCGTGCGGTCAGGTTCAATACCCCAGGATTGGAGAATCTCGTCATTTACAATTAATTTATTCGGATAACTACCCACTGCATTTATGATGAATGGAGCATTGGAAACATTTGAGATTATTAATTCAGTAACATAAAGATCTTGAATAATTTTTATCATAATAATATTGTATGCAATTGCTCATATATTATTATTGTTAAAACGTTGAATATTGAAAGGAGAAAAATCATCGTTGATTATGTTTTTGGTAATAAAATCTACTAATAATTTGGAGCAACCTGGAGCAAGCATTATTCCAAGTCCGTTAAAACATCCTAGAAAGAATATATCGTCGTCCAATTTACCAATCAATGGTCTTGAATCTTCACTAGAGGTATATAATCCAGACCAGTTTTTTTGAACAGGACCTATTTTTTGATTAGGGAAGAAGGTATTTGCTTGTTGGAGCATATATTCAAGAAAATTTTTATCGTTTTTAAATTTAAAGTTATCAGGATCGCCAGAATATTTTGTAGAACCATCGCCAAATAAGAATGATGAAGAGGAAACAGGTCTACCATAAACACCATTACTCATTTTATACAGAATTGGTAATGATGAGAAATCGTTATTATATGCTTGAGGAATTGAGAAAATAGCTGCTTGAGTAGAATATGTATCAAAGTTAATAGTACAATTAAACATATTTGCAATTTTATTAGACCAAGCTCCACCAGTAATTATTACTTTATCAGATGTGAATATACCATGATTGGTATGAAATGTGAAATAGTTCTGGTGTTCAATAGTTTTAATTTCAATATTATTAAAGAAATTAATATTTTTGGATTTTAACTGTTTGATAATAATAGGAAATAAGTGATTAATGTCATAATAGCCACTGTTCTTAGAGATAACAGCAATTTCATCAGAAGGTATAGAAAGCATTGGATAGATATCACTAAGTTCCTTTGAGTCAAATAATGAGTAATCCGCATTTGAAGATTTCATAGCATCTAAGAATTGAGATAGAGTTTCTTTATCAGAATTGTTACAGAAAGCAAGTAGACCAGAGTTATTATAAGAGATATTTTCTGACGAGTCATTAATTATTTCGTCATAAAATTTTAGACTATTAGAAACTGCTTTAATTTCTTCTTTGAAAGGGAAGAAATGAGATATAATACCAGCTGATTTCATTGTTGAACCAGAACCAGATAATGGATTACTGATATCCAAGATAATAGAACTAAAACCTGACTTTTCAAGAAAGTACGAAGTACTTATACCTGAGATTCCTGCGCCAAGAATTATAAATTCGCTATGCATTAGTATATTATCCGACAGAAAGATTATTTATTAATCTAACATCAAAGATATGACATGGAGATAGTACAAGTAAAGAATTTGAGTAAAGTTTTTGATAAAGAGATAGTTGCAGTAGATAACATATCATTTCATGTAAAGGAAGGTGAGATTTTTGGTTTTTTAGGGCCAAATGGTGCAGGAAAGACCACAACAATTAAAGTTTTAACAACCTTATTACAGCCTACTAATGGTCAAGTAAATATAGCTACATTTGATGTTAGAAAAAAACCAGATTCTGTAAGAAGTTCCATAGGAATTGTACCGCAAGCATTGACATTAGACGATGATCTAAAAGGAATGGCAAATTTACTATTATCTGCAAAATTATATCATGTTCCTGATAAAATTGCAAAAGAACGAGCAGATGAGTTATTAAAATTGGTAGGTCTAAAAGATGCTGCTAAACGAGATGTATCAACTTACTCTGGTGGAATGAGAAAGAGATTGGAATTAATTATTGGATTAATACATAATCCAAAAGTATTATTTCTAGATGAACCAACTCTAGGTCTAGATATTCAAACACGTTCAGTAATTTGGGACTATCTTAAGAAATTGAATAAGGAAAATGGTTTGACAATTTTTATTACAACACATTATTTGGAAGAAGCAGATTTGCTGTGTGATAGAATAGCAATTATTGACCAGGGTAAGATATTAGTAGAAGACACACCATCAAATCTGAAACAAAAATTAGGTGGAGATATGATAGAAATATCAGTAGACGATAATGTGAAAGCTAAGGAATTAATATCTGAATTTAGTTCTGTAGAAAAGATTGACATGGTTGGACAGAAACTTCGAATTAAGACAAAGAAAGGGGATGAAGTATTGCCATCAATACTAGAAATTTGCAAAGCAAATAAGATTAATGTGAAGACTGTGGCACTTTCTAAGCCGTCGTTAGATGAAGTATTTCTAGAATATACAGGAAGATCATTACGAGATACAAAAGCAGGTTTTAGTGATAAGGCTGCAATGCAGAGAGTATGGAAGGCGAGATAAATGATTATTGAGACATGGGTACTAACAAAACGTGAATTAGAAAAATGGTATAAAGTACCAGCATTAATTTTTTCGGCATTAATTCAACCAGTAGTTTGGATAACTTTGTTTGGAAATTCATTTAATCCAACAAGGATAATTTCATTTGAAAACATATCATTTTCAGAGAATATGCCTCCTGAAGTTGTCATAGGTATAAAAGAGTTTTTTGCCAATTCAAGTAATTTGATTCTTGAGCAAACGTTTCAGGGTGCGCCTAATTATTTAACATATTTAACAGGTGGAATTCTATCGACATTAATATTATTCTCTTCGGCATTTAGTGGAAGTTCAGTAATATGGGATAGAAGATTTGGTTTTCTGGATAAGCTACTAGTTGCACCGATACCAAGAAGTTCAATATACTATGCAAAGGTTTTTTCAACAGTTATTAAAGCATTAATTCAATGTTCGCTTGTATTCATCATAGCATCATTAATTCCTGGAGGATTAATACTTGCTAAACTCAATATTACAGTTGTTGTACTTGTGTTTGTTTCATTATTTATGTTAGCAACAGGATTTGCATGCTTATTTACAGCAATGGCCTTGAGAATGAGAAAATGGGAGACATTAATTGCAGTCGCGAACCTAGTTAACCTTCCTTTATTATTTGCAAGTGGGGCATTGTTCCCAATCTCATTTATGCCAGACTGGCTACAAACAATTGCTAGAGTAAACCCTATAACATATTCAGCGGATCTGACTAGAACTTTATTCATTACTGGAGAGGTAACCAGCAATGTAATTTTTGATTTTCAAGTACTTGCAGGATTCTCGATATCATTAATGATACTAGGTTCATTTGTAGCAAGGTATTACGGATTCAAGGAATAGATATAATTAAGAAAGATATGAGTGATTAGTATGAGATTGTTGAAATTACAATTAACGATTTTAGGTACGATGGGATTATTAATTGGGTTATCAACATTAATTTTTTCAATAATTCTATTGATGTTAGGAGGAACGTATAATATAGGGTTCATAATTGTTTTGGTGGGTATTTTTCATTTGTTTCAGTGGGGCTATGCACCAAAAATGGTAGAAAAACAGTACAAAGTTAGAGAATTAAAAAAAACAGATAGTATACCCTGTGATAATCCTGAAATAAAAAATATTAGTGGACAATGGATTTACGATACAGTAGAAAGAATTTGCAAGAGTGCAAATATGCCAGTTCCAAAAATTATGTATTCAAATATTAAAGTAGCAAATGCATTTGCATATGGTTCACCAACATTTGGGAAAAAAATTAGGCTTTTTAAAAAATATGGGATTTTTACCTATGGAAAAAGAATAGCTATAACACAAGGATTAACATTGGGCATGAAGAAACATCCCATTGAACTTGAAGAAATAGAAGCAATAATAGGCCATGAATTAGGCCATATAAAAAATAGAGACGTTGAAGTTATGATGGTAGCGACATTTTTACCAGCTATACTTACAACTCTTGGACATAGCTTGATTTGGAGTTCAATATTCAACAGAAGAAACAGTGGAGGAACGCTTGCAATAGCATTTGCGGCAATTATTGGAGCGTTTATTTTAGGTTTAGTGTGCAAGTCTTTAGGTCGTAGAAGAGAAGATTATGCAGATATGTTTGCAAGACAACATGTAAAGGAAGGCGGAAGGAAATTACAAGAAGGTTTAGTAAAAATTGTTGAAAGTCAGGAAGAATTAAGGTTAAAAAAACACAAAGATATGAAGATTTCTGGATTTAATACATTAATGATAAGTAATCCAGATTCTTCGCATAAAGACATCGTATCTCTTCAAAAATCTAAAATTAAATTATCCGATAGAGAACTGGTAGAGAAATATGCAAAAAAAGAAATTTCGTTCAAGGAGCACCTCCTTGAACTTTTGAGTACACATCCAAATATCACGAAGAGATTGAATGCTTTAGGAAAGAAATAGATCTTTCCTAATATTCAATATGTGTCCATTCGCCTTTTGGACCGTAAGTTACGCCGAATTCCTTTTCCATGAAAGTTTTGTAGTCATCCAAGGTAACGTGTTTCCAATTGTCGAATATATCTGGCATCTCTGAAAGTAACCAATTTACATCCTGTGTGATAAAGAGTCCAGGTGCTCCATTGACGATGAATGGAGGTGTGACTTCACAACTCTTTTCCCAAAGTTGTAATTGAATATCTAGCTTTTCAAATACTGCTTTACCAGTAGATGCATTACCAGCGCCAATTACAGAATAATCTCCTGCTTTTGCTTTAGCGTATGCTTCAACAAGTTTAGGGCCAATTATTCCATGTTCCATAAGGAAACCACTAAAGTCAGGATATGCATTATACATAGGTTCATATTTACCTGATGGAGTTCTTCCTACAAGTAAGTATTCAACAGCTTCTTTTGCACTAACTCGTTTTGCAAAGAAATCTAAGTCGGCATTTCTTTCAAGAAATACATGTGCAGAGATTGGTCTTGTAGATCTATCATATAATAAATGACCCCAATGTGGTTCATAGAAAATTCTTTCAGGGAAGAATTCGTGTGTTACTTTACCAAGGTATTTTTTACAGCCTGATGCACCGAAGTCTGCTAATGCATTTTCTAGCATAGGTTCATTTTCAATTAGAATGAAATCTAATCCTGGGAAACCTCCAGTTCGTGCATACATAGATTTTTCAGTTGGCCAGAATGACCATTTGCCATCATCTCCTTCTGCAATTTCAATCCAGTCTTCTTGGCATAAGATACCAATTCCTGCAACTACTTCGTCAACTTTTGCTTGGAAGTCGCTATCGGAAAGGTCAGAATGTTGTTTTTTAAGAATGATTTCGTATCTGCGACGTAATTCTTGTCTTCGAAACTTTTCATTCTTTTCAGCAAAGAATGATGTTGCAGTGGTTTTACCAGTGCCTGTAGGACCTGTAAATGTAGTAGCAGTTCCATTTTGGCTTAAAACACCTGATCCTGCATGTGCAGAAATAACGTTTACAAGAGATAATATTGCCATCAATGGAGACAATACACCACGAGACTTTATTTCACCATGATAATCAGTATTGATTGTTGTGATTGTAATCTCATCAGGTAATTCTGCCAATGGTACGAATAGTACAAAGTTTGATGATGCAATTGTATTATTCTTTGGGTCATAGAATCGTGAATCAGAATAAGATTCAGGTAAACCTAGTTCTTTTGCGGAAGAGCCCTTTTTTTGTAGTTTAGAAAGTATTGATTTGAAATCCTCTTCAGTTTTTGGAAGATTGATTACTGACCTAATCTTAACATTAGGAATAGTTCGATTGATTTTGTCAAATCTAGATTGGATAATGCTTCTGAGATCAAGCATTTCTTTGTCTTGGAGATCAAAGAAATTAACATCAATAGTTAGATTTAGATAAGGTGCATTTCCTTCATGGCGGTATTTAATACCAGCACATAGATAGTCGCGAGTTAGGGTATCTGTATTATCAAGAATTTCAAATGCCTTTAACCAAGCATCGGCTTCGGCACAATCTAGAGAACTATCTTCTTTAGATAGACGTGTGACAAGACGTTCTGCTCGGCCCATTATGATGGTGTTATTTGAATTAATTACTGCACCAGTCATGGGTTGAAAATCTTTTCGATCACGTAATACTATTTCACCACGATCGTTTGTTCCAATTTGTTGGAAGTTTGGATAAATTTTTAGCCAAACGCCAAACTTGGGAGTTTGATCATTTGTTAAAATACCTACAGGAAGTTTTAGACCAGCAAACTCTTTTCCTCTTGTTTTAGCAAGACTTAGAACTTCATTAGGAATCATGTATTGGGCAGTAACAGTGTTCATATCATCACTCATAACGCGATATCTAACTCCAAAGGTTTTAACGGAGCAACCCTCATCACTCATTTTGTTTTTGTCAAGGGCTTGTTCGTCGACAAATATAATAGATCCATCATTAAGACGAACTACCATTTCAGTGTTATTCTTAAATTGATCTTGAATAAAGTCATCAAGATTTAATTTAGTTATTTGACTCATTACAATTATTTGAAAAGTTGAGACTAATAAACGCTTATTCTTTATGTTAGTCCCTTATGCTTTCCAAGCTACTAACAGCACTCCAAATAGTTACACGAGAAAATGATGGAATATTGGGGTCTTGAGAGACATCTTCAAGCATACTAATGGCATTTGCAGCTCGAACACCTACACTAAGTGAATCATCTTTAAGTGTGTCAATTGAATCTTTAATCAATTTACGTATATTTCGTGGTGTACTTAGATTATCTGATACGGATAAAAGAATAGCAGTGGCCTTATCCAGAAGCTCTTTATTTTCATTATCTTTTTCCGCCATCATACATCACATAATTCTATTATATCGAGATTTATAATATAGTGGGCCATGGGAGATTTGAACTCTCGACCTTTCGATATCTGAAGCATTATCAGTCGAACGCTTTTGCCGTGTTATACTCTAACCAAGCTGAGCTAATGGCCCTACTGGGTTCTCTTTCACAATCATTTATTTAAATGATATTTATATTCAGATTTTAGTAGAAATTTATAACAATAGTAATATCTATTAATGACAAAATTAACCTATAAAATATGACAGAGCAAGTTTCATTTGATTATGATAAGTATGATTTTAAAGATTCTACTAAAAATTATGTATATAAAGGCGAAAAAGGTTTGTCTGAAGACGTAGTCAGAATGATTTCGGAAACAAAAAATGAACCGGAATGGATGCTTGACTTCAGGTTAAGATCACTTAAATTATTTTACTCAAAAGAGATGCCAAAATGGGGAGCGAATTTATCGCAGATTGTATTCAATAATATTTACTATTACTCTAGGCCTACTGAGAAACAAGCAGATAATTGGGATGATGTTCCAAAAGATATTAAGAATACATTTGAGAAGTTAGGAATACCAGAAGCGGAAAGAAAGTTCTTAGCAGGAGTAGGAGCTCAATATGAATCAGATGTAGTATATCACAGTCTAAGAAAAGATTTGGAAGAACAAGGAGTAATATTTTATGGAATGGATGAAGGTTTAGAGAAACATGAAGACATTGTGAAAGAATATTTTAGTAAAATTATTCCGCCAGAAGATAATAAATTTGCAGCATTGAACAGTGCAGTATGGAGTGGAGGTTCTTTTGTATATATTCCTAAAGGTGTACATGTGGACATGCCATTACAAGCATACTTTAGAATAAATGCAGAGAATATAGGTCAATTTGAAAGAACGTTAATTATAGCTGATGAAGGAAGTTCTGTGCATTATATTGAGGGATGTACTGCTCCAGTTTATTCATCTGAGTCTTTACATTCTGCAGTAGTTGAAGTAATAGCGAAAAAAGGTTCAAAGATTCGTTACACAACAATACAGAATTGGTCTAGTGACGTATACAATTTGGTGACAAAACGTGCACATGCATATGAGAATGCAACAGTAGAATGGATAGATGGAAACATAGGTAGTAAAATAACCATGAAATATCCTTCAGTATATCTATTAGGAGATGGTGCAAAAGCAGAGATATTATCTTGTGCTTATGCAGGAAAGAATCAACATCAAGATTCTGGAGGAAAAGTAATACACCTTGCGCCTAATACATCGTCAAAAATTATTGCAAAATCCATATCAAAGGATGGAGGAAGATCCAGTTATAGAGGTTTATTGCATGTTGCTAAAGGAGCAACAAATGTGAAATCTACTGTCAGGTGTGATGCTTTAATATTAGATGATGAATCTATTTCTGATACTTATCCATATAATGAGATTATTGAGGAAGATGCTACAATTACGCATGAAGCAACTGTCGGAAAAATTGGTGAAGATCAATTATTTTATTTAATGTCTAGAGGATTGACAGAAGATGAAGCGACAAGAATTGTAGTATTAGGATTTTTTGAACCATTTCTTAAAGAATTACCAATGGAATATGCAGTAGAATTAAACAAATTGATGTCCTTAGAAATGGAAGGCTCAATAGGTTAAGAAGCAAATAAATTTCATTATGCAAAAGAATATTTTTAAGAACATATCCACAGATATAGTTAAAGTAATTTCAAAGAAGAACAACGAGCCATCTTGGATGTTAGAATATAGATTAAAAAGTTTTGAGAAATTTCAGGAATCATCCTTTGAGCAATCGATTTTATTTAAGAAATATAATGATTTTCTTACAAAATTGGATTTAGAAGATATTAATTTTGAGGGAAATAATCAAGAGACGGAAACAGAACACAGAGGAAGACATATCAACTTTTTACAGGTCAACAATGAAATTGTTGAAAAGAATATTGAAAATAGTAATAATGTAATAATAACAGATATCAATGAAGCAATAAGTAAATATCCCGATATTGTCAAATCACATATAGAGAAAAATCCCATACGTGATAAGTTCGAATATCTTGCGGATGCTATATTTCAAACTGGGTTATTTGTACGTATTCCAAAAGATGTGAAGATGTTAGACACTATCAGATATATCAATAGACAAGAAAATACAAACAGCGGAATATTTAACAAGAATTTGATAATACTAGAAGACAATTCAGATTTTAATTTATTTATTGAACATTATTCTTCGATAAAATCACAAAATATAGATTCAATATTCGGTTATTCAGAAGATATTTTTGTTGCTAATAATGCAAAATTATCAATTATTGAGATGCAATTATTTAATAATAATATGATTTCTTTTATGAATAAAAGAACAGAAATCGGGAAACAAAGCTCTGTGAAATTGGCAGTAGGATATTTAGGTGGAAAGGTATCTAGATCAAGAAGTTATTCGAGTTTAATAGGTGATAATTCAACAATACAAGATTTACACCTAGTAATTGGGACAAAGGAAGAAAGACACGATTTAGTTACAAGTATTTGTCATTCTGCAAAAGGCACGAAAGGTAGCGTAGATGTGAAAGGAGTTTTAACTGGAAAGTCGCAGATGACACTAAAAGGAATGAATAAAATCGAAAAGCATGCACATGACACAGACACATTTTTAGGAGGGCATGCAATACTGCTTGGAAATAAAGCACGAGCAAATATTATTCCTGGATTAGAGATTAATAATAGAAATGTTAAGGCAAAACATTCCGCAGCAGTTGCTCCAATTGACGAAGATCTATTATTTTATATGCAATCGAGATCATTAGATAAGAATACGGCAATAAAGTTAATTGTTACAGGATTTTTAGAATCGATATTAAAAAGAATTGAAGTAGAAGCAATTAAAGAACAAATCGCCGAAATGATAAAGTTCAAGTTTGATGAAATGTCGTTGACAACAATTCAGGATGAACAGGAAGAAATATTGGCCGTAAAAGGTGAGTTCAAGAAGCTTTGCAAACTGTCAGAAATACAAAATGGTGAAATGAAGAATATGTTAGTTGATGGTAAAAACATTCTTTTATCAAATATTAATAACAAGATATTTGCAACTGGTGGCCAATGTACCCATGAAGAGGTTAATTTAGAAGATGGATTTATAGTAGGAGAAGATATAACATGTCCATTGCATTTATCAAAATTTAACTTAAAAACAGGTAAAGCACTTAATCCACCTGCGATAGATGAATTAGCAGTATATAATATCAAGATACAAGATGAAGAAATATATATTGAAATAGATTAGATATATTTTATAAAAACTATTAAATTTCAATAGAATATAGGGCCGGTAGTTCAGCGGTAGAATATCCGACTTGCATGTAAAAAACCAAGAACTCGGAAGGTCGAGGGTTCAATTCCCTTCCGGTCCATTTATAATAATAAAGACGTCAATGTTATAAGACTGAAAAGTAATGGTTATAGTGAAATAATATGGTTAAAAAGAAAGTTGGAAAGAAAGCTGCTCCAAAGCGTAATGCAGCTCCAAAGAAGAAAGCTGCTCCAAAGCGTAATGCAGCTCCAAAGAAGAAAGCTGCTCCAAAGCGTAATGCA
>Ga0208336_1000188_pt1 | contig 25542 bp, 22 predicted proteins | sample DeeseametaMP0372_FD_184212 | JGI IMG/M metagenome (GOLD analysis project Ga0208336, IMG submission 184212) | Marine microbial communities from the Deep Atlantic Ocean - MP0372 (SPAdes) | ecosystem: Environmental > Aquatic > Marine > Oceanic | place: East of Porto Seguro, South Atlantic Ocean...
CTATACTCGTGATGGCGATGTAGGAAGAACTTTTGCTAACAAAATAAAAATTGGAATGGTTGGAATTAATATCCCAATACCTGTACCTGTTGCCTATCACTCTTTTGGAGGCTGGAAAAGATCATTGTTTGGTGATCAACATATGCACGGTCCAGAAGGAGTTAGGTTTTATACAAAATTAAAAATCATAACTTCAAAATGGCCTTCAGGATTAAGATCTGATCCTGAGTTTGTAATGCCAACAATGAAATAAATTTTATGAAAAAAAAAATTTCATTAATAGGAGCAGGCCAAATTGGTGGTACATTAGCCCATCTTATAAGCATTAAAGAACTTGCGGATGTTGTTCTTTTTGATGTGGTTGAGGGTGCTGCAAAAGGAAAGGCTTTAGATATAGCACAGTCAACTTCTGTAGATGGTTTTAATATTAATCTTATAGGAACTAATAATTATGAAGATACTAAAAAATCTGATGTAATTATTATTACAGCCGGGATTCCAAGAAAACCTGGCATGACAAGAAATGATTTATTAGAAACCAATTTAAAAATAATTAAACAAGTTGCTGGAGGAATAAAAAAAACTTCCCCTGAGGCGTTCGTAATTTGTATTACAAATCCTTTGGATGTTATTGTTATGGCATTGCAGAAATATTCAGGTTTACCAACAAATAAAGTTGTAGGAATGGCTGGAATATTAGACTCTTCAAGATTTAAATATTTTCTGTCACAAGAGTTAAAAGTGGCCGTCAAAAATATAAATGCCTTGGTATTAGGTGGGCACGGAGATTCCATGGTACCTATGTTCACTCACACAAGAGTTAATGGAAAATCATTAAAGCAATTAATTTTGGAAAATAAAATTTCGGAGGAGAAATTAAATGCAATAATTGAAAGAACACGAAAAGGAGGTGCTGAAATAATTAAATTTTTGGAAAAGGGATCAGCTTTTTATGCCCCGGCGGCATCAGGAGTGGAAATGGCCGAGTCATATATTAAAAACTTAAAAAAAACTTTACCCTGCGCTGCTTATTTAAATGGAGAATATGGAATTAAAAATTTGTATGCAGGAGTGCCAGTAGTAATAGGTGATCAGGGTGTAGAAAAGGTAATTGAGATCAAATTAGAAGATAAAGAAAAAGAAAATTTTGAAATCTCAGTAAAAACGGTAAAAGAACTTTTTGAAGTTGCGGTTAAAATTGATCCTGATCTAGCAAATTAATTTTTAATTCTTTATATTCAATATTGAATAAAATTTTATGATTTCGAAATTTTTGTTTCACAAAAACAAAATCTTTATATTATTTCTTTTTTTCTTTTCAATAATTATTAATCAGTACTATGGTAACCGAGGAGCTTTTCCAATGGATAGCTTTCATTTTTTTGATTCTGGTTACCGAGTATTAAATGGAGAAGTTCCTTTTATTGATTATTGGTTAGTCAAAGGACCCTTACTTGACTACATACAGGCCGTTTTTTTTTATATATTTGGGATAAATTGGCAGAGTTATGTATTACATGCGTCTCTGATCAATGCATTAATAACTATTAGTACTTTTTTCGTCTTAAAAAATTTTAAACTTAAAACTACCTACTGTTTTTTGTATTCTCTGCTTTTTTCAATACTCGCTTACCCTTCTAGCGGAACCCCTTTTATAGATCATCACTCTGCTTTCTTTTCTCTATTAGGGATCTATAGTTTATTATTGGCAATAAATAATCAAAGAAAATTGTATTGGGCATTAATACCAGTATTCTTAGGTTTTGCATTCCTCTCAAAACAGGTCCCTGCTACATATGTTATTTTATCTGTTGGTTTCATTTTATTTTTATACTCTCTGGTAAATAAGAAATTTGACTGCATTAAATATTCTCTTGTTGGTTCGGTGTTCTTTATTTTTTTAATTTTGATTTTTGGTAAATCTCAAGGTATAACGCTTTCTTCTTTTTTAGATCAGTATATATTTTATCCGCAAACAATAGGCGTGGAAAGATTTAAAAATTTAAATTTAACTTATCAAAACATTATAGAAAATTTTATTTTAATTCATTTAGCAATTATTCCATTATTTTACGAAAATCTTAAAAAAATTTTTTCTATTAAAAATTACATAAAACACAATAACTTCTATATTTTTTTAGTTTTGCTATTTCTAACCTTTTCTTTAATTTTACATCAATTATTAACAAAAAATCAGACATTTATATTTTTTCTGATTCCTATTTTGACTGCATTTTCCCAAATTAGTTTAACCGATAGTAAATTAAAATTTAAAAAACCAATATGTTTTATTATTGTTTTGATTTGTTTGTTTGCAACTTTCAAATACCATTTGAGATATAATGAGAACAGAAAATTTCATGAGTTAAAAAATGTAAATTTTGAATTAGCAGTTGATGCAAAAAAAATACATAAAAAATTATCAGGATTAAATTGGATTACCCCTCAATTTAAAAAAAATCCTACAGAAGAAATTAATATCATCAATCGAATTGAGTCTCTCTTAAAGAAGGACACTAGAAATAAAATGGTAATAACCAATTACCCCTTTTTTTCAATTATATTGGATCAAAAACTCTACTCGCCCAGTAGAGTATACACTGGTGATGGGACTACACATCCGCTAAGGGGCAGTGAATATGCCTCAAAGTACAAAGAATTAATGGATAATATAATTTTAAAAAATAATATTTCAGTTATTTATGTCATCAACACAGTCATTAAAAATGCTAATTTTCATTATATTAATTTATATCAGCATTGTTTTGAAGAGATTTCATTACTTAGCCAATTAAAAAGTTACGAGCTAAAAAATTGTAAAATGACACTTTAAAGAATATAGAAAATATAGAAAATTTAAGAAATGAACTTTTATAATGAATATTCACGAATATCAGGCTAAAGATCTTTTAAAAGAATTTGGAGCTCCTGTACCAAAAGGAGTTGTAATTTATGATATTAAAGAAGTTGCGCAAAAAACTAAAACTTTAGGCACCAATAATTTAGTAGTTAAAGCGCAAATTCATGCAGGAGGTAGAGGAAAAGCAGGTGGTATTAAATTAGTAAAAACCAATGAAGATTTAATTAAAGAGACTTCCAATATGTTTGGAAAAACTTTAATTACACATCAGACCGGACCTCAAGGTAAAAAAGTTAAAAGATTATACATTGAAGAAGCTTCTGAAATACAGAAAGAGTTTTATTTATCTTGCTTGGTGGACAGAGCAAGTTCAAAAATAGCGTTTATAAGCAGCACGGAAGGTGGAATGGAAATCGAAAAAGTGGCCAAGCAGAATCCTGAGAAAATTATAACAACTAAATTTGATTTAAAGGATGTAATTACTGAGCATGATTTTGAGAATATTATTAAAGTTTTCAAATTGGATAATAAGCAAAAAAACCAGGCTAAAAAATTAATTAATTCAATTTTTAATCTTTTAATACAAAAAGATGCAAATTTAGTTGAAATAAATCCTCTTATAGTAACCAAATCTGCGAATCTTTGTTGCTTAGATGCAAAGATTAATTTTGATGACAATGCAATGTTTAGACATCCAGATATACTGAAATTGAGGGATCTAAATGAAGAAGATCCGATTGAAATTGAAGCTAGTAAACACAGTTTATCCTATATAAAACTCGATGGTTCAATTGGATGTATGGTAAACGGCGCCGGTTTGGCTATGGCCACAATGGATATAATCAAGTTGTATGGAAAAGAACCAGCGAATTTTTTAGATGTAGGAGGAGGGGCTTCTAAGGAAAAGGTTACAGCAGGTTTCAAAATTATACTTTCTGATAAAAATGTAAAAGGTATTTTAATTAATATTTTTGGCGGTATTTTACGTTGTGACATATTGGCCAAAGGTTTAGTCGAGGCCATAAAAGAAATAAAGTTACATGTGCCATTAGTTGTAAGATTGGCAGGTACTAATTTTGAGGAAGGAAGAAAAATATTAAATGAATCAAGTTTAAAAATTTTATCTGCAACAGATTTGGACGATGCGGCTAAAAAAATAGTGGAAGTTGTTGAATAAAATGTCAGTTTTAATTGACAAAAATACTAAAGTAATTTGTCAGGGTTTTACAGGACATCATGGAACGTTTCATTCTGAACAAGCTTTAAAATATGGAACCAAACTCGTAGGCGGCGTAACTCCAAATAAGGGTGGAAAAAAACATCTGGGGCTACCAGTTTTTAACACCGTAGAGGAAGCAAAAAAGGTAACAAGTGCAAATGCTACCATGATATATGTTCCAGCGAAATTTGCCGTATCCGCAATATTTGAAGCCATCGAATCAAAAATTGAATTGATTGTCTGCATAACCGAAGGAATACCAATTCTCGATATGATTAGAGTTAAACAGGCTCTCAAAAATAGTAAAAGCAGATTAATCGGTCCAAATTGTCCTGGGATAATTACACCTGGAGAGTGTAAGATTGGAATTATGCCCGGCAATATTCATAAAAAAGGATCAGTTGGAATTGTATCAAGATCGGGAACATTAACGTATGAAGCTGTAGCTCAAACTACCGAAATTGGTTTAGGTCAATCTACTTGTATAGGAATAGGAGGAGACCCAGTAAATGGAACAAATTTTATTGATTGTTTAGAACTTTTTTTAAAAGATCCAGAAACCGAATCTATTTTGATGATAGGTGAGATCGGTGGTGTTGCAGAAGAAGAAGCAGCGGAGTTTATTAAATCTTCAAAAGTAAAAAAACCCACGATTGGTTTTATTGCTGGTTTAACAGCTCCAAAAGGTAGAGTAATGGGGCATGCTGGAGCTATTGTTTCAGGTGGAAAAGGTAATGCCAAAGATAAAATCGAAAAAATGAAGTCTTGTGGTATTACAATATCAAATTCACCTGCCTTGCTTGGAAAAACTTTACAAGCAGAACTTGCAAGATAATTTTTTCGATTTTATAATGGAATATAGTTTATTTTAACAATTAATGACCTCAATCAAAGATAATACAATCTTCAACAAAACATCGTTTTTGGAGGGTAGTAATAGTTCTTTTATTGAAGAACTTTATTTAAATTATATTAAAAACCCAGAAAATGTTCCTCAAAGTTGGAGAGAATTTTTTGACGGTTTAGATGAAGATCAAAAAATCATACAAACTGAAATACAAGGACCAAGCTGGTCTCCTAAAAAAAATAATATTTCACAAATAATTGATAAAGTTAAAATTTCAGTAGAAGATAATTTTACAAAAAAAGAACTTTTATCAAATGGTGATCTTGCAACAAGAGATGGATACGAAAAAGAAAAAGAGCAATCGGTCAAAGCTATTGCTCTTATAAGGGCCTATAGAATTAGAGGACACCTTATCGCAAATCTTGACCCATTAGGAATGATGGAAAGAAAATATCTAAATGAACTTCATCCATCTAATCATGGTTTTCAAAAAGAAGATTATAATAAAAAGATTTATCTAAGAGAGTATATGGATAGTAAGTACGCAACCATTAATGAAATACTTTCATTTCTTAAAAAAACTTATTGTTCAACTATAGGGGCTGAGTATATGCATATCTCAGACCCTAATGAAAAAAAATGGTTTAGAGAAAGAATGGAAAAAAAAGAAAATCAATTAAATTTTACAAACAGCGGTAAGAAGTTTATTTTAAATAAACTAATTCAAGCAGAAGGTTTTGAAAAATTTTTAGCTGTTAAATTTGTTAGTACCAAAAGGTTTGGCCTAGATGGTGGAGAAGCATTAATCCCAGCCTTAGAACAAATCATAAAACGAGGCGGTCATTTAGGTGTTAAAGAAATTAAAATCGGCATGCCGCACAGAGGGCGATTAAATGTATTAGCAAACTTGTTACAAAAATCTTATAAAAGAATTTTCAATGAATTCGCGGGTGAGTTCGGTTCCTCAATAGTTGAATCAGCAGGAGATGTAAAATATCATTTAGGCGCTTCTTCTAATAGGGAATTTGATGGTAATTTAGTTCATATAAGCCTAACAGATAATCCTTCTCATCTTGAGGCTGTTGACCCTGTTGTATTAGGTCAAACTCGTGCTAAACAATTTTTTCACAAAGATAAAAAAAGACAAAAAGTGGTTCCTATTTTAATTCATGGAGACGCTGCCTTTGCAGGCCAAGGTGTTGTTGCCGAATGTTTTGCCATGTCTGGGTTAAGAGGACACAACACAGGAGGAACAATTCATATCATAGTGAATAATCAGATAGGTTTTACTACAAATCCAAGATTTGCCAGATCTTCACCCTATCCATCTGACATAGCAAAAATGGTTGAAGCACCAATTTTACATGTGAACGCAGATGATCCAGAAGCCGTAGTTCATTGCGCAAGAGTAGCAATAGAATTCAGACAGCAGTTCAATAGAGATGTAGTAATCGATATGATTTGCTATCGCAGGTGGGGCCACAATGAAGGAGATGAGCCTTCTTTCACTCAGCCTTTGATGTATCAAAAAATTAGACAGCATCCAACAACACTTAATATTTATGGTGAAAAACTTATAAAAGAAGGAACAATTACCGCTGAAGAATTTGATAAAAATAAAAAAGAATTTAAGAACCTTCTGGACGAGCAATTAAAAACTGCTAAAGAATACAAACCAAAACTCGAATGGTTTGAAGGAGTTTGGTCAAGATTCAGACCTGAAAAAGGTAAGGATAAAAGGGGAGTTACAGGCGTAACAGCAGACACAATTAAGAAAATTGGAAAAAGAATTACCTATATTCCTGAAGATTTCAATGCTCATCCAACCATAAGAAAAATTTTTGAAAATAAAAAGAAAATGTTTGAGAATGGAACAGGATTTGATTGGGCAACAGCTGAGCAATTAGCATTCGCAACTTTATTGGAAGAAGGGTATCCTGTAAGGCTTTCAGGTCAAGATTCTGGAAGAGGAACATTTAGTCAAAGACATTCTGTGCTTCGCGATCAAAAAAATAATAGTTACTATACTCCGTTGAATAATATTTCCATGAAACAAAAAAGATTTGAGGTCATTGATAGCTTGCTTTCAGAGTTTGCAGTATTAGGTTTTGAGCATGGCTATGCTCTTTCTGAACCAACAACTTTAGTGGTGTGGGAAGCTCAGTTCGGTGATTTTGCAAATGGAGCACAAGTTGTAATAGATCAGTTTATTGCCTCAGGAGAAAGAAAATGGTCAAGAGCGAGTGGTTTAGTAATGTTATTACCACATGGTTATGAAGGTCAGGGGCCCGAGCACAGTTCAGCAAGATTAGAAAGGTTTTTACAATTATGTGCTCATGAAAACATTCAAGTTATGAATTGCACTACCCCCGCAAATTACTTTCATGCTTTACGAAGACAAATACACAGAGATTTTAGGAAACCTTTAATAATTATGACACCTAAATCTTTACTAAGAAACAAAAGATGTACTTCAAATATAGAAGATTTTAACAAAAAAAACACATTTCACAGAATCCTTAAAGATCATGCAGAAGTTGGAGGATATGGTTTAATTAAACTTCAAGAAGATAAAAAAATTAAAAAAGTGGTTTTATGTTCAGGAAAAATTTATTTTGATCTTGTAGAAGCCAGAGAGAAAACAACAAATGATAAGGTGCTTTTTATCCGGATAGAACAATTGTATCCTTTCCCAGTTAAAACATTGGCACAGGAGTTAAAAAAGTTTAAAAAAAATGCAAGATTCTTTTGGTGTCAAGAAGAACCCCAAAATATGGGTGCTTGGAATACCGCAAGGAATTACATTGAGTGGACCTTAGATTATATAAAGGCTGAAAATCGAAAAGTTAGCTATATTGGTAGAAAACCAGCCGCGTCACCAGCAACAGGATATTTAAAAAAACATCTTGCGCAACAAAAAGAAATAATAGAAAAGGTACTAAGCTAGTCATGCCCAATCAAATTTTAGTACCATCTTTAGGAGAGTCTATTACCGAAGCAACTGTGTCTAAATGGTTTAAACAAGTTGGTGAATCGGTTGATTCAGACGAACCTTTGGTGGAATTAGAAACCGACAAGGTTAATATTGAAGTTCCCTCTCCGTTAAGTGGAACACTAACATCAATCAAAGTAAAAGAAGGTGACGTAGCGGAAGTAGGAGCTTTGTTAGGTATTGTGAAAGATGAACAATCAAGTTCAACAGTAATTGATAAAGAGGAAAATAGGCAGCAAGAGAAATATGTGCCACCTATAACAGCTGAAAAAAAAAATATTAATAAAAAAAGTAAAAAAACTCACTTAGAGAAACAAAAACCTTTAAAACTTGTTGATACTGTTGAAGAACGAAGCGAAAAGGAGGAACCTTTAATTTTAGATAATTTAGCAGATAGTGAGATTAATAATAAAGACGTAATCATAGAAAATGAAATAGAGAAAAAGTATGTACCACCAAAAACTAAAAAAAATTTATCACCAGCAGTAAGAAAAATAGCTGAAGAAAATCAAATAGATCTATCAAATTTAGAAGGGAGTGGAAAAGACGGAAGGATTTCCAAAGGAGATTTACTGAACTTAATGGGTAATTATCCGCAACCATCAACTCGGAGAAGCAGTCATGGACCGGAAGAGCGAGTGAAAATGACAAGGTTGAGAGTTACAATTGCCAAACGTTTAAAGGAGTCTCAAGATACTGCTGCAACGCTATCAACCTTTAACGAAGTTGATATGCAAAGTATTAATCAAATGAGACAAGATTACAAAGAAGATTTTCAAAACAAATATTCGGTCAAATTAGGCTTTATGTCTTTTTTTGTAAAATCTTGTGTTGTTGCGCTTAAAAATTTCCCTGCATTAAATGCAGAAATAGAAGGAAACGAAATCGTATACAAAAATTATTATAATATTGGTATTGCAGTTGGTACGGATAGAGGTTTAGTAGTTCCAGTTCTTAAAAAAGCCGACGAGTTGTCTTTTGCAGACATAGAAAAAAACATTTTTTTATTATCGGAAAAAGCAAGAAAAGGAAAAATAATTATTGATGATTTGCAAGGAGGAACATTTACCATATCAAATGGAGGAATTTATGGATCAATGTTGTCAACTCCAATTTTGAATCCACCGCAAACAGGCGTGTTGGGCATGCACAACATTGTAGAAAGACCAGTTGTAAAAGAAGGCAACATCGTCATAAGACCCATAATGTATTTAGCTTTATCTTATGATCATAGAATAGTTGATGGAAAAGAAGCAGTCTCTTTCCTAAGAACTGTAAAAGAATGTCTCGAAGAGCCACGTAGATTATTTTTAGATCTTTAAAATGCAAAAAAGTTTTGATGTAATTGTGATTGGAGGAGGTCCAGGTGGTTACGTTTGCGCAATTAGGTCAGCACAATTAGGTTTCAAAACAGCTTGCATAGAATCAAGAGGAACTCTGGGTGGTACCTGTTTAAATGTAGGATGTATACCTTCTAAAAGTTTGCTTAATTTATCTGAAAACTATCATAAAGCTCAAAGGGAATTTAACGGTTTAGGCATAGAAGCTAATAGCATCAAACTTAATTTATCTAAAATGATGAGTAACAAAAATAAATCAGTATTAACACTTACAAAAGGTGTGGAATATTTATTTAAAAAAAACAAAATTACTTATTTGAAGGGCAATGGATCCATATCGTCTCAAAATATCGTTACAGTCGTTGATGAGTTTAAAAAAAAATCGAATTATCAAACCAAGAATATAGTAATAAGCACGGGATCTATTCCAGCATCTTTACCAGAGATAAAAATTGATGAGAAAATTATTGTTTCATCTACAGGAGCCTTATCTTTTAACAAGGTACCCAAGGAACTAATTATTATTGGAGGAGGTTATATAGGATTAGAAATGGGTTCCGTTTGGAAAAGACTAGGATCCAACGTCACTGTAGTTGAATTTTTGGATCATATTATTCCAGGAATGGACAGTGACATTTCAACTGAATTTTTAAAAATTCTTAAAAAACAAGGGATTAATTTTAAATTGAATTCAAAAGTGACTGCAGTTAGTACAGTAAAAGATCAGGCAGTTGTTGATTTTACAAATAATGAGAGTGCTAAAAGAGAAAGGATTCAAACTGATAAAGTCTTGATTGCGGTGGGAAGAAAACCAAATATTGAGGGATTAAATTTGATAAAAATAGGCATTAAAAAAGATACTCAAGGTAGAATCCAGGTTAATAAAAAATTTCAAACAAAATTTGAGAATATTTATGCTATCGGTGACGTTATTCCAGGACCAATGTTAGCACATAAGGCAGAAGATGAGGGAATAGCAGTAGCAGAAATAATAGCTGGTCAAGCTGGGCATGTAAATTATGATGTAATTCCAGCAGTAATTTATACTTCACCTGAAGTGGCTGCTGTTGGCAAAACAGAAGAACAACTTAAAAAAGAAAAGATTAAATATAAAGTTGGAAAATTTCCTTTCCTAGCAAATTCAAGAGCCAGAGTTAATAACGAAACAGAAGGTTTTGTAAAAATAATTGCTGATGAAAAATCAGATAAAATTTTAGGAGCACATATGATAGGACCCCATGTTGGTACTATGATTGCAGAAGCGGCTTTAGCAATGGAATTTGGTGCAAGCTCGGAAGATATTGCTCGAACGTGTCATGCCCATCCTACATACACAGAAGCAATTAAAGAAGCTGCGTTAGCAGTTGATAATAGACCAATACATTATTAAAAAATTTTATATCAAATACAAAAAGTATGAAAATTACAAAAGCAATGATTCTTTGCGCCGGTTTTGGTAAGCGACTCCAACCTTTAACGCTTTCTAGTCCTAAGCCGCTATTAAAAATTGATGGTAAAACATTATTATCCAATACTTTAAATATTTTAGAGCAGTTTGGAATAAAACAAGTTGTAATTAATGTTCATTATCTGGGTGATCAGATTATAGATTATATCAAGAAAAACGAATTTAATATGGCAATTACTACAGTAAGTGAAAAGGATAAAATTTTAGATACTGGTGGAGGAGTATTAAATGCCCTTCAACATTTTTCAAATGAACCCTTTATAGTTATCAATCCGGACACAATTTGGAATTCAAATTATTTAGAAGAGTTAAAAACGATGGAAAAGGAGTTTTTTATAAATAAAAAAAATAAGTGTTTTTTACTTGTTGTTAATAAGAATAAAAGTTTTGACCAATCTTTTAAGGGAGACTTTAATTTAGAAAATAACTTAATTAGCAGAAAAGACACAGATGACTTAAAGTATATTTATACAGGTGTTCAAATTATAAAACCCGATGTTTTTGATCATTTCAGCTTAAAAGTGTTTTCAATAAATAAGATTTGGGACGATCTTATTCAAAATAAAGTTTTATTTGGAAAAGAAAGCAATATTAATTTTTTACATGTAAGCACTATAAGCATATATAAAAGTTTATTAGAAAAGAATTTCAGACATTAAACAAAATATTTCTAGCTCGCTTATCATCCAGATATTTATATTTTTTAACCTCTAAATTTTTACCAAAAGTAATTAAGAGAGGGTTCCCAGTTGGGATTTCAAAATCTATAATTTTTTTATTAGAAATATTTAGCAGTTTTTTGCATAGAGCCCTTAAAGAATTTCCATGCGCAGCAATCAAAATATTTTTATTGGAAGAAAGCAGTGGTTTTATATTTTTTTCATAATATGGCATAACACGCTCGAATGTATTTTTTAAAGACTCACTATCAGGCATTTTGTCGGTTGGAATATTTATGTAAGTTTTATTTTTAGAAGGATGGTTAGGATGCGTTTTTTTCATGGTAGGCGGTGGTACATTCCAAGATCTTCTAAAAATATGGACCTGTTTTTTCCCAAGTTTTTTCATCATTTCATCTTTGTTGAGGCCAGTTAATGCTCCGTAATGTCTTTCATTCAATTCCCACGCTTTTTTGATTTCTGAATTTTTTTTGTTCAGAATATCTAAAATTATTTCTAAAGTATCGATCGCTCTTATTTGAACGGAAGTAAAATAGACATCGAATTCAATATTCAACTTTTTAATTAATTGTCCCGCATATTTAGCTTCAGACTTTCCGTGGTCAGTTAAATCTACATCGGCCCACCCAGTAAAGCGCCTTTCCAAGTTCCAAATGCTTTGTCCATGGCGAATTAAAATTAGATTGTTCATATTAAGTAAAATATAATGCCAACCATTATATAGAATTGTTTGTATGGATAAAGTGATCAGTTTTCTAAAGTTTATTTTTCATATTTCGATACTGTTACTGATTATAATTTCTTTATTTCCAGGAAGTTTGTTGGGTTTTTTTCTTTACAACGATCTTGGTAGGCAACCCAATTTAATCGCAAATCCTTTTGGCACTGCAATTAATCATTTTATTTGTTATTTTTATGTGTCTATGCTTGGGTTATGTCTTTACTTAAGAAGCAATAATTTTCAAAAACTAGTTTACAGTCTTTTCTTTTTATCCATTATTCTTGAAGTTTTGCAGTTCATAGTACCCAATCGTGCCTTTGAAATTTATGATATTTCTGCTAACTTTGCTGGTGTATTAGTTGCTTATTTTTTAGTAAAAATTTATCAATTTTGGAGCAAGTCATGAACAAATTTAGCGAAAGAGAAAAAAGTTTTGAAAAAAAATTTATGCATGATCAAGAGTTGCAATTTAAAGTTTCTGCTAAACGTAATAAATATTTGGCAGAATGGGCTGGTTCAAAGCTTGGAAAAAATGACGAGCAGAGACAAAACTATGTTCAAGAAGTAATTAAAGCTGACTTGGAAGAGGCTGGCGACGAAGATGTATTTAGAAAGGTTAAGAAAGATTTTGAGAATTCTGCTATAAATATAGATGATTCGGAAATTAGAAATCAAATGTCGCTTGCTTTAGAACGTGCCAAAGAAGATTTTAAATAATATTAAAATAACACTACTTTACTTTGTTATTTTTTCTTTATTAGCTTCTTGTAACTCCATTCCAAAGAATACTGAAAATGCATGCAGTATATTTTCTGAACGTTATTTTTGGTACAAGTATGTCAAAAATAGCTCCGAAAAATATGGCGCTCCTGTTCATATGATTTTGGCTTTTGTAAATAAAGAATCGGGTTTTAATAGATATGCAAAACCTCCGAGAACCAAATTATTTAAAATTATACCATATAAGAGACCTTCCAGTTCTTTGGGCTATTCCCAAGCGGTTAAAAAAACTTGGGAACAATATAAAAATGAAACTAATAATTCGTTAGCATTACGCACACGCTTCAAAGATTCGGTTATGTTTATTGGTTGGTATATAAATAAAACACACAAAATTAATAAAATTCCTCTTAATGATTCTTATCGTCAGTATCTGAATTATTATTTGGGATGGGGAAATTATGCGCAGAAAGCTTACAAAACGGATAAAAAAGCAATTATTTTTGCAAAAAGTGTGAAGACACAATCAAATATTTACAGAAAACAATTGAAAAGTTGCAAAAAAAGTTTGGACAGAAAAAAATATATTATCTTTTAAGTTCTTTGTTTAGCTGAAGATCAACCGCATCAATTCTTTTAGTATTCTTTGTAAGCAGAACATACATTGTTGGCGTTACATAAAGAGTGAAAAAGGTTGATATAAGCATCCCTCCAAATATTGTTGCACCAACGGCTAAACGACTACCTTCCCCTGCGCCCGGACCTATGTTTCCAACTAACAACGGAACCATTGCAATCATAGTTGAAAGTGATGTCATAATGATTGCACGAAATCTTCTTCTACAAGCTTCTAAAGCGGCACTTTGAATATTTTTTCCGGCTCTCCTAAGTTGGTTAGCCCAGTCAACTATTAAAATTGAATTTTTAGTGGAAATTCCAATTAGAATCACTAATGCGATCTGTGAGAAGATATTTATACTCGAATTGAAAAGTAAAATGAAAATTATACCGCCAAAAATTGAAAGAGGAACCGTTAAAAAAATTACAACGGGATGAATAAAACTGTTAAAGTTTGCAGCCATCACTAAGAAGGCAGTCAATAATGCTAATGCAAATATAATAAATAATTCATTACTAGTTTCTTTTAGTTCTTCTGATTTACCTTTCCATTCGATCCTTGCTTCTGGGACATTTTCATTTACAGTTTTTTCAAGATAACTTAAAGCTTCCGAAAGAGTATAATCTCCAACTAGTCTTGCGCTGATGGTAACAGCACGCTGTCTATCATAACGCGCTAAAATTTTTGCTGAACCAACCTCTTCAAACTCAACAAGATTAGCCAATGATATTAATTTACCTGTAGTACTCGAGCGTACAAAAATTTTAGTTAGGTTTTCGCTTTTTTTTCTATTTTCAATGCCAGCTTGAAGAATTATAGGATATTCTTTGCCCATTTGATTGAATTTTGTCACAGTTTTTCCGGAAAATAATGTCTGTACTGTTTCATTAATGGATTGAATAGAAACTCCTAAATCCTGAGCTTTTTTTCTATTTATTATAAATTTTACCTCAGGGTTCTGTCGGCTGAAATCAGATTCGATAGCAGCTAAATTTTTGTTCTTTCTTAGTTCCATCATTATTAATTTTTGCCATCTCTCTAATTCTTCATAGCTTTTTCCTTGCAAAACGAGTTGAATGGGTTTTCGAAACTGGCTGACTCGGATAGACTGTGGACTAATTGGAAATGCAAGGGTTTGAGGTAAGGTTACAATTTTCCCCATGGCTTTTCTCATAATTTTTTGAGCACTTTCATTTCTGTCTTTCCAATCATCGAGCAAAGCAATGATAATAAAACTATTATAGCTGTTTCCCGTACCCCATCCAGGCACTCGAAGAACTAATCTTTTGTAAGATTCATCTTCATTTTCGACTAAAGGAATTAATCTTCTTTCTATTTTCTCGGCTTTATCGACTGTGTATTGGTAACTACTTCCGATATCAGTCTGGCCCACAATTAGATAGACCCCGCGGTCCTCTTGTGGCAGTAACTCCTTAGGGGCAAAATTGAAAAGTAATACGGATGCAATAACAACAGAAAACATAAATCCGATTATTACTTTATGTTTACTGATCCAGTAATTTAGTGTTTCCGTATAGAACTCTAAAAAAGATTTATAATATTTTTCAAATTTTAAAACAATTTTCGTTTTTTTCATATTTTTATTGAGGAACTTAGAAGCAAGCATTGGACTTAAGGTTAAAGCCACGAAAGAGGAAACTACAATTGCGAAAGTTAAAGTAATTGCTGTTTCTCTAAACAATGTTCCTGAAATCCCTTCTATGAAAATTAGTGGTAGGAAAACTGCGACTAATACTAAAGTAGTGCTTATTATTGCGAAGGTTATGCTTTCGGCTCCGCGAAGTGACGCAACTAAAGGAGTCTCACCATTTTCAATTCTGTGATAAATTGCGTCTGTCATAATGACGGAATCGTCAGTTATTATCCCAATTGCTAGTATAAAACTTAGAAGTACAAAGACATTTATAGATAAGTCAAAAATCCACAATCCTAAGAATGAACTAATTAAACTGATGGGAAGTGCTACCGCTGGAACGATTACAGCTTTTAAATTACCAAGAAACAGGTAAATGATTATTACTACCAATATAAAAGCTATAAATAATGTCTTCCATATTTCGAAAATACTTGCCTTTATGAACGTACTCCGGTCAAATGCAATACCTAATTTTAATCCATCGGGTAAAGTTTTTTGGATTTCTTTTATTCTTTTTTTTATTCTTTTTGATAATTCTACTGTAGAAGCATCTGATTTAGCATAAATTCCGATTCCGACAATTTTTTCATTAGGGTTCCCATCTTTACCTTGTGCTTTAAATAATGTCTTTTCATTTTCGGGACCAAATTTTACTTCAGCAATATTTTCTAAACGAATGACACTGTTTTTGACTTTTTTTATAGGTAGCTGTTTTATCGAGGATAAATCTTTGTACGCTTTGTCCACCGAAATTGATAATTCTAAATTGGGTCCATCGAAACTTCCTGCAGGAAGGCTCATATTCTCTCTTCGCAATGCCTGTTCAACCTCTTGTATTGTTAGATCGTTGGCGGCTAGTAAAACTGGATTTATGTAAACTCTTACACTTAGCGATCTCAAACCACCTAAAAGTACACGACCTACCCCTTTTATATTTGCGAAGCTGTCTATCAGAAATCTTCTAGAATAATCTCCTAGTTCCAGATCAGACCATTTTTCTGATCCTGAAACTGATACCCACATGGTCGTTGTGAATCCACTTGATTGTTTTAGTATCTCAGGTGCTTTAGCATCTTGTGGTAAATTATCAGCCACCCGAGAAATTTTTTCTCTAACATCATTTGCTGCAACGTCTAAATCAATAGAAGTTTCAAATTCAATCTTAATTTCAGCACGTCCAATTTGTGCAGTAGAGTCTATATGTTTTACACCTTCCACTCCTCCGATGACGTCCTCCAAAATTTCCACAATCTCACTTGAGATAATTTCAGCTGAAGCCCCTTCATAATTTACTTGTACTTGAATTACTGGCGGTTGGAGTCCTGAAGGCAATTCTCTTACTGGAAGCTTCGAAAAAACAAATAAACCAAAGACTACAAGTATCATTGAAAACACCGCTGCTACGACTGGCCTTTTGATTGAAAGTTCGGTGATATACATTATTGATTTTTTTTACTGCGATTTGATAATGGGTTTTATTTTCATATTTGGCCGAACTTTAGTTAACCCCTCGGCTACAACTTTGTCTCCTTGAGTTAAACCATCTAGAACTTCAAGATTTTCTTGGTCTCGGACTCCTGTTTCAATTTCCGTTTTCTTAATCATGTTATTTTCTATTACTTGATAAACAAATTTTTTATTTCCTTCCATTATGAGTGCGGTATCGGGAATACTTAAAGCATTTTTTTCATTGTACAATATTTCGATCTCAAGAAGAGAGCCAGGAAGAATCTCAAGATTTTCATTATTAATTTTTGCTCTAGCTAAGATCGATCTTGTTTGAGCATCCACTCTTGATGCTACTAACTCTATTGTTCCGGAGTAAGTTTTATCTTTATAGGCTGAAAATGTTGCATTTAGTTTTAAACCTTTTTTTAGGATTGCCGCGTATGTTTCAGGAATCGTTAGATCGCACAAAATTCTTCTAGAGTCGTCTAACGTTAAGATGATCGTATTTTCACCACCGAGTGAACTTCCGCTAATTCCTCTTTTACCAATGACACCCGCAAAAGGAGCAGTAATTGTTTTATTTGAAAGTTTAGCTAAAATATCTCCCTTATTTACTTTTGTGTTAAAGTTTATTGGTTCTAACAATTCATTCTTTTTAATTTTGAACGAAGTTGTTTTACTACTTAGGGAAGTGCAATAGCTTTCTAAAGTTTGGCTAAAATTTTTATTTGTAACCACTTCAACGATTATACCTGGCGGTGGCCGTTTAGAAAATTTTTTCTCAAAATAAAGTCCCATTGAATAACGACCGACGATAATTACAGTAATGATGACAAAAAATAATATTATCCCAATAGTTATTTTTTTTGATCTCTTCATTTATTCTTTTCCATATTCACTCCATGAACCGACATAAATAATTGGCATATATTTATTATTTATCAAAGAATAAGCAACCCCTAATACTGATGCAGTCACGGAGGAACCGCAACTAAAAACAACATTATTATTAACTATTCCGAGAGATTTAAATTTTTTCTCTAAAATTTTTTTATTTAAAAAAGTATTGTCTTTAGGATTTATACATTCTGAGAATGGCAGACATTTTGAATTTTCAATTGACCCACTTCTTACGTTTGGTCTTGGTTCGAGCGCTAGACCCAAAAATCGATTTTTACTTCGTGCATCAATTAAAGCAAATTCTTTTTTTTCAATGTTCACATCGATTTCAGATTTATTTTTTATCAAACGTTTATTTTCTTTAGCTAAATATTTTGTTGGTATGGCTTTTGTCTCTTGATCGGTAACTTTTCTATTTTCTAATTTCCATTTTTTAAAACCTCCATTTAAAATAGAAACTAAATTTAATGAATGGCCAAAATAAATAAACTGAAACCAACATCTGCAACTACTAATTAAGTCACTGTTATCATAAATAATTACCCTATCATTATTTGATATGCCATTTTTTGAAAGTGTTGCTTCCCATTCTTTTTTTTCTGGAAGAAAATGATTATGAGGTAAATCTTTTCGTTGATTAGAATATTTGTCTAAATCAAAAAAAATAGCATTTTCTATGTGTTGTTTTTGATACTCGTTAAATCCATTTCTATCAGTCGAAAGGTGCCAGGAAGCATCAAGTATTTTAACCTTGCTTAAGTTATCATTAAGCCACTCAGTTGAAACTAAAGTCATTTTTCAGATTTTTTTTGAAAATACTTTTGGTGATATTCTTCAGCTTTGCAATAATTTTTTTCTTTTGATATTTTTGTAACTACTTTTCCATCCAATTTTTTGTTTATTTCGTTTAAAACTTTTTCAGCAATCTTTTTTTCCTTATCGGTATTGTAAAATATTTCTGAACGGTACTGATATCCGACATTCGGTCCTTGACGATTTGGTGTAGTTGGATCATGAAATTTAAAAAATAATCTAGCTACTTCTTCGTAAGAAAGTATTTTTGGATTAAATTCAACCTTCACAACTTCTATGTGTTCAGTGTTTCCACCGCAAACTTGTTCATAACTTACTGTTGGGCTTTTGCCTCCACAATATCCACATTCAGTAGAGATAACGCCAGGGATCCCCTTATATTTTGTCTCATCCCAAAAGCAACCAATACCACCTATAAATTTTTGCATAAAATTTTTTAATTTGATGATAAATATAAATCAAAATATCCGAATGATCAAAAACCAAAATCACTTGGGAGGAATCTATATGATTCTTTCAGTTTTATTTTTTTCTCTGATGGATATTTTGATAAAAATAACTGACGAATATGATGTGGGTCAGGTTATGTTTTGTAGAGCTATATTTGGCCTTATTCCAATATTTTTTTTAATACCTAAAAAAAAACTAAAAAATTTCTATAAAACAAAATATCCAGGATACCATTTTTTCAGAAGTTTCATCGGCGCCATCGCCATGTACGCCATTTTTGTAGGTCTTCGAAATCTTCAATTATCTGAAGTTACGAGCCTAGCTTTTTCGGGTCCAATTTGGGTTGTTATATTTTCAATTTTATTTTTAGGTGAAAAAATAAGAGCAAAACGTTGGATTGCAGTAGGACTCGGATTTGTTGGAGTTCTTATAATTTCAAAGCCAGGATTTGATAATTTAAATTTTTATTATATTTATCCAGTAATATTTACTCTAGGATTTGCTGGTGTGTCTATATTGATTAGAAAGCTAACACTTGTTGGTGAACCTGTTTATTTAATTGCTTTTTATTTTTCTATTTGTTCAGCAATTTTTGGTCTTTTTACTTTGCCACTTGGTAATTGGAAAATACCTACCAGTTATGACTTAGGTCTATTAATTTTAATTGGGTTCTTTGGCTCGATTGCTAATCTCCTGCTTACCGCCGCCTACCAAAAAGCTGAAGTTTCTCTAACAACGCCTTTAAAATATTTATCGCTCGTCTTTGCCATTGTGTTTGGTTATTTTTTGTTCCAGGAATCGCCAACTATTTATACTTTGTCTGGCGCTGGCCTAATCGTCATTTCTTCTGCTATAATATTTGTCAGAGAATACCAGTTAAAAAGACCTATTACCACTTTGCCTAGGCAACAATGAAACATTTTCCAGTTTACTGGCACAAGGCGAAAAGAATATTATCTAAAAGAGATCCAGTTTTAAGAGGAGTAATAAAAAAATATAAAAAAGGTTTTTTAACCACTAGAAATAATCCATTTTTTTCATTATGCCGCACTATTGTGGGACAACAAATTTCAACAAAAGCAGCAAACTCAATTTGGTCTAAGTTTGAAAGAAAATGTAAAAAATGTATTATTCCTAATACGGTATTAAAATTATCTTCACGTACTTTGAAAAGCGCAGGTTTATCCCATCAAAAAGTTAGTTATTTAAAAAATATCGCTAGAAATTTTAGAAATAAATCTTTTAGTGTTAGAGAACTAAAAAAAATGAATGATGAAGAGGCTATTAATTATATCACCAAACTGAAAGGTTTGGGCGTTTGGAGTGCTGAAATGTTTCTCATGTTTAATTTAAATAGACCAGATATATTCCCCATCCAAGATATTGGTTTGCTTCGAGCAATTTCTAAGAATTACAAAACATCTTACCCTCCAAGCAAAAGATTTTTAGATAAAATTTCTAGGCTGCACGCTGGTTATCGAACTGTATTTACTTGGTATATGTGGAGATCAATTGATCCAACTGATGTTGAATATTAAAGACCTTTATTATTTAATTCTTTTAAACGCAGACTGGCAATTTGTTTTACTTGTTTAACAGCTTCATCGAATTCTATTTCTGGATCAGAAGAAATTCTTTTTCTAAAATTATTCAAAATCTCAATTTTAGTTTTTTCCTTTACAGCTAGAATAAAAGGAAAACCAAATTTCTTATAAGTGTCATTAAGTTTTTTAAATTCACTAAATTCTTCTTCGGTACACTGATCTAATCCTGCACTAGTTTGTTCTTTTAAAGAGTCTGGAGTTAGTAAACTTATTTTTGTTTTATTTGCTAGATCTGGATGAGCATTAAGAATTTTTAATTGTTTATCCCTTGTAGTAGTTTCAAAAATATCAAGTATTTTTGAGGATAATTCTTCAAAATTATCGAAAGGTTTTTGATTGTATAGTTCTTCTGCAATCCAACTTGCATTTTCGAATATATTAGTGAAAACTTTAATAAATTCACTTTTAGACAATTTATTAATTTTATTGATCATACTTATTTAGTTTATATAATATCTTATGACAAAATTAACCACTCATTGCCTGGATACTTTTTCTGGAAAACCCGCGAAAGGAGTTAAAGTAGATGTTTACTTTGTTTCAGGAAACAGGACAAAACTTAACTCTATCATATTAAATAATAATGGCCGATCAGATAAACCTTTGGTCGATGGAACTGATTTTAAAGAAGGTCAGTATGAACTTGTATTCTTTGTTGGAGATTATTTTAAAAAGATGACTGATTTACCAAAAACACCTTTTTTAAATGAAGTTGTAATTAGGTTCGGAATATCAAATCCCAAAGAACATTATCATGTACCTTTACTTGTCAGCCCTTGGAGTTATTCGACCTATCGAGGGAGTTGATGAGCTCTAATATCATTAAGTTTGTTCATGAAGATCAAATTGTAGAAGTTGAAAATCCAGATCCTAATGAAATTTTACTCAATTACATAAGAACAAATCTAAAAAAAACTGGCACCAAGGAAGGTTGTGCAGAAGGTGGTTGTGGCGCGTGTACAGTTGTACTAGGAGAGTTAAAAAATAATAAAATAAATTATAGCGCTGTAAATTCTTGCATTATGTTTTTACCCACACTGCAAGGAAAGCAACTTATACTTGTTGAAGATTTAGTTTCCAAAAACGGCTCATTGCATCCAGTACAAGAAGCTATGGTCAATTATCACGGTTCACAATGTGGGTTTTGTACACCAGGTTTTGTTATGTCGTTATTTGCAATGTTTAAAAATCATTCTAAATTTAAAGATAATATAATCAAAGATTCTATTGCAGGAAACCTTTGTCGATGCACTGGGTACAAACCTATAATTAAAGCTGCAAACAGTTTAAATAGTAAAAATAAAATTGATCACTTTACTAAAAACAAGCAAAATACAATTACCTTATTAAAGAAAATTAAAGATGAAAGTATTGTTATTTACAAAAAAGATAAGAGATATTTTGCTCCGAGATACGTTCAAGAATTAAAAAAGATTCTTAAAAAAAATATTAATTCACATCTACTCAGTGGTGGTACAGATTTATCTTTAGTTGTTACTAAAGAAAGAAAAGATATCAATTCTGTAATATATATGAATTCAATTAATGAATTAAATTATATAAGAAATAACAACAACTATATTGAAGTAGGTGCAACAACCTCTTTAATTGAATTAGAATCTTATATAGAAAAATACTATCCTGATTTTACCAATATTTTAAAACGTTATGGATCGGTACAAATAAGAAATGTGGCAACAGTCGCGGGTAATATCGCCACAGCATCACCTATAGGCGACACTCTGCCTCTACTATTGTCACTTGATGCAAAGGTGGTTTTAAAGAGTATAAAGAAAACAAAGATAGTACCTTTAAACGATTTTTTTATTGATTATCGTAAAACTAAATTAAAAAAAGGTCAATTTATTGATTCAATAAGAATTCCCTTATTTCCAAAAAATATTTTTAAGGCCTATAAGATTTCAAAAAGATTTGATGATGATATTTCATCTGTTTGTGCTTCATTTAATCTTGAAGTGATAAATAAAAAGATCAAAAATATAAGAATTGCATACGGAGGCATGGCATCAATTCCTAAAAGAGCAAAATATTGTGAAAAAATACTCTTACATTCCTTAATAACAGAACAAATTATTAATAAAGCTCAAGAAGCTTTAGAAAAAGATTTTAAACCTATTAGCGATATGAGAGCTAGCAGAAAATATCGTATGGAGGTGGCTAAAAATTTGCTTCATAAGTGTTTTTTAGAAATTACACAAAAAAAATTAATAAGGGTAAATAATTAAAATGATTAAAGAAATTTTTATTCAAGAAAAAAGACCACATGAAAGTGGAGCAAAACATGTGAGTGGCTATGCTCATTACACAGATGATATTTCTGAACCAGAGGGAACTTTATATGGGGCTATTGGATGGGCAAAAAAATCTCATGCAATTATTAAAAAAATCGATCTTAAAAAAGTGATAAAAAGTGAAGGTGTTGTTGCAGTTGTTACTAGCCAAGATATTCCAGGCAGAAATGATGTGGGGCCTGTTTATGACGGTGATCCAATTTTTCCGACAAAAAAAGTTGAATATTTTGGTCAACCATTATTTGCCGTTGCAGCCAAATCAACTGAACTTGCAAGAAAAGCCGTCTTACAAGCAAAAATTAGTTACAAAACCCTAAAACCAATTGTTGAAATTAAAGATGCGTTAAAGAAAAAATTATTTGTTCTAAAAGGACAAACTATTAAAAAAGGAGATCCTGTAACAAAAATTCGTAAAGCAACTAATAGTTTGAAAGGTGAATTTACCACGGGTAGCCAAGAACATTTTGCTCTCGAAGGACAAGTTGCATTTGTAATACCTCAAGAAGACAATGATTTTAAAGTGTACTCTAGCACGCAACATCCTAGTGAAACCCAACAAATTATAGCAAAAATGTTAAATCAAAAAAGTAATACCATTACAGTGGTCGTTAGAAGAATTGGTGGTGGATTTGGGGGAAAAGAAACTCAGTCCTTTATCTTTGCTGCTATTTGCACACTTTTAACAAAAAAAACTAAACTTCCTGTAAAACTTAGAATGGATAGGGATGATGATATAATTATTACTGGAAAAAGGCATGATTTTTATTCAGAATATGAAGTTGGTTACGACGAGCTTGGAGTTATCGAAGGTTTAAAAATAAAACTTGCAGCAAGATGTGGAATTTCACCAGATCTGTCTGGTGCAATTAATTCTAGAGCTTTGTTGCACATTGATAATGCCTACTATTTATCAAATGTGTCTGTCGAAAATTATCTTTGTAAAACAAACACATCTTCATCAACGGCCTTCAGAGGTTTTGGTGGAAACCAAGGGATGATGGTTATAGAAAACATTATCGATAATATAGCAAGATCACTAAAAAAAGATTCTTCAGAAATAAGAAGAAGAAATTTTTATCAAAAAGAAAAAAAAAATATTACTCATTATGGTATGAAAATTGAAGATAATGTTATCCATGAAATCTTTGACAGCTTAATAAAATCTTCAAATTATAAAAGTCGGCAACTAAATATAAAAAAATTTAATTTAAAAAATAAGTATTTAAAAAAAGGAATTGCTATAACTCCAGTGAAATTTGGTATTAGCTTTACAACTTGGCATCTTAATCAGGCAGGAGCTCTAGTACATATTTATTGTAATGATGGAAGTGTTCACGTAAATACCGGTGCAATTGAAATGGGACAAGGTACTTACACAAAAATTGCACAATTAGCCGCGAACGAATTGGGATTACCTTTCAATAAAATTAAAGTTTCAGCTACACGCACTGATAAAGTTCCTAATACATCAGCATCTGCTGCTAGTTCTACCACTGATCTTAATGGTGCAGCTGCACTCAACGCTATATACAAAATAAAACAAAATTTAGCTTCATTTGTGAAACGAAAATATAAAGTGAAGAACGGAGAAGCTATTTATGAGAATGGTTTAGTTAAATTTAAAGGTAAATCATTTAGATTTAATTCGCTGATTAAAGAAGCTTATCTTAATAGAGTTTCATTGTCCTCTTCAGGTTTTTACGCAACTCCAAAAATACATTTTGATAAGAATACCTTTTTGGGAAGACCATTCCTTTATTTTTGTTACGGTGCAGCAGTTTCGGAAGTGATGATTGATACTATGACTGGCGAAAATAAAATTTTACGCGTTGATATTTTACACGATGCTGGCAGAGCTATTAATCCCGCAATTGAACTTGGTCAGATAGAAGGGGGATTTGTTCAAGGAGCAGGCTGGTTAACCATGGAAGAAGTAAAATGGGAATCAAATGGGCAACTTAGTACTCATTCTCCTTCTACTTACAAGATTCCAGCCGTAAGTGATATGCCTGAAAAATTTAATGTAGAAATTTATAAACGCGGAAAAAATGTAGAGGAAGTTGTAAATAAATCTAAGACAACCGGAGAGCCACCATTAATGAATGCAATGTCAGTATTTTTTGCAATTAAGGACGCTATTGCTTCGGTGCATAACTACAATATAACACCAATTATTAGTGCACCAGCTACCCCTGAAAAAATTCTTATGAGCATTAAGAATTTAGGCTGAGAATTATGAAAAATAAATTTATGACACGTGCCATAGAACTTTCAATCGAAAGTGTAAATACAGGCGGAGGTCCTTTTGGAAGCGTTATTGTTAAAGATGAAAAAATCATTGCAGAGGGCTTTAACAAAGTTACTTCAACTAATGATCCCACAGCCCATGGAGAAATTGTAGCTATTCGCAAAGCCTGTAAAAGTTTAAATAACTTCAACCTTAGTGGTTGTGAATTGTATTCAACTTGTGAACCATGCCCTATGTGTTTGTCTGCAATTTATTGGGCCCATATCGACAAAGTATATTATGCTAATACTAGAGATGATGCTAAAAAAATTGATTTTGATGACTCATTAATTTATTCAGAACTTCTAAAAAATGTTAAAATAAGAAAAATTCCAATGGCTCAAATGATGAGAGAGGAAGCTTTAAAAGCTTTCGAATTATGGGATAAAAAAACAGATAAAGTGAAATATTAAATGGAATTATTACCTTATACTTTTAAATGGATTGAAGTTTTATTACGTTGGAGTCACGTTTTATTCGCTATCCTTTGGGTTGGAAATAGTTTTTTATTTAATTATTTAGATAATAAATTAGAAAAAAATACGACAAGTAAAGGAGTGGACGCAGATGGCATCTTGCAACATAGCGGTTGGTTTTATCGCGT
>Ga0208336_1000189_pt1 | contig 25465 bp, 23 predicted proteins | sample DeeseametaMP0372_FD_184212 | JGI IMG/M metagenome (GOLD analysis project Ga0208336, IMG submission 184212) | Marine microbial communities from the Deep Atlantic Ocean - MP0372 (SPAdes) | ecosystem: Environmental > Aquatic > Marine > Oceanic | place: East of Porto Seguro, South Atlantic Ocean...
TCGGGGAAGGCTTCGGCGTCGAGGGCATGCACGTCACCGACGAATCAAGTATTGCCGACGCCATTGAACACGGTCTAAAAACGGTGGAAGATGAGAAGCGTCCCTTCCTTCTAAATGTCCATCTGCCACTCGGGTTGCCTGGAGGCGGACGCCCCGGCGCACCGTATAGCCTCAGAGACGAAATGAGCTAAACACATTGCCCTGTTTTGATGTCACTCAGCGCGAATGGGGCCCAGAGGCAGGGGACGGTCCACTTTGGTCCTCTCCCGCTGTCGGTGTCTGGTCTTTCCATCAGCTTGGCTTGCCGGCTTTGGCGTGAACCGCTCAGAGAGCAAGGCAGCTCTGATGGCTTCTTTCCCCAAGACATCCTTCGAGCGTCTCACGGCTGACTGATCGAATCGTCGGTGATGGCTTCATCTGGTGTAGGAGACCCTTCCTTCAACACACCGGCCAACCCCAAAATCGTCTCCCTCAGTTCTCCGGACGTCACAGCTTCGCTCACGACCCGCGGCCAGGCCCCTTTCTCCAGCTCCCGGACGACCCTCAGCACAAGTTCCAGACCCTCACCGACGATGTCCAACTCGCTTCTGCCGTTACGCTTGATGTCCTGAAGCCGGGCCTCGGCCAATTCCCGGCGCAAGACCTGGTCACCGGCGATGGTCTCCGTGACCAGGTCGTCGATAGTCTTTTCGGATATCTTGACCCCTAGCACCGACCCCAGTATCTGGCGTGCTACCACGGGGTCCTCCCGCAAGAGTTCCCCGTAGACTCTCTCCAACTGCGGCTCCAGCTTCTCTAGCAGCCTGCCTTCGATATTCTGCGCAGCAGAAGGTTTGGCAATATCTTCCCTTCCTCGCTTTCGCTTGCCGGTCTTTGTGTCCCGTGTCTTACCCGCTTCAGATCCCGGGCGCACGGGTCGTTCAGGCAGTGACCTGGTGTTACGGTGGGTAAGCACCCCGTAGACCGTATGTGTTGAACGCCCCGTCTTTTTGGCGATAGCGTGCGTCCCTAGACCCTGCTCGTAGAGTTCGAACATGTGGCTGCGTTCCCCGTCGGTAGTCCTGGCAGTACGCTGTCCACGTTCCGGAAGCGTTCCCTTCCGTGTACTTTTACGTTTACTTCGTTCCCTTCGGCGTTCACTTCCCCTGCCGAAGGGCCAGACTATCCGAAGTAAGAACCTGATCACCGGCACCTTCGATCCCCCGGGAGCGGTGTGGTCGGTCCGCCGGCGGCGTCAGTCTTCATCTTCCACCTCCGGTTCCTCGTCCCCCACATCCACACACTCCTGGCAATGCGGGCAAGAAAGCAGGTCTGTTTCGACCTGTTCATCTAGCACCGTGAACTCCTTGTCACAACTCTGGCACTGGAACTTGAGTAGTATGTCCATCTTGATCCTCCTTCTTATTAGGCGTGTCGTTTCCGGCTTCCGGTCGTACACCGGTGCTGGTGTTCTTACGCAGGGCAGCCCCGTGCAGTCTTGAGACCCGCTCTACGATGTCCCCGGGGATCTCGCCCCGGACACCGATGGTGTAGCCGCGGCACATCCTGGTCGTGGTGTTGGGAGCCCGGACGTCGTGGTCCGGGACCTCTTTCGTCGGCCACCGTGAACTCCTTATGGCAAGAATCGCAGCGAAATCTCAATATCAGGTCCATCTCTTCACTTTTCATATGCTGGGTATCCGGGTCACCGGACAGGTCTCCTTTGCGTCGGCGTTCCCCACCGTTCGTGAGCTCGTACGGCCCAACGCCCGCGACCAAAGCGGCGGACCGCGCTGATCGGTATGACCTGGTATCGCCCATCCGAGGCGAGGTGCAGTGCCAAAGGTCTTTACTCCTCAACCTGTTTCTCCCCTTGCTCAACGGGCACGGTGTCCCCGCTTTCGCATCGGGCAGCAGCCCGCAGGACCAAACGGAAGGCCTCGGCGATCCGGCTTTGGCCGTCGGGAGCGGCTACGTAGAGCAGGTTGACGGCCAGTGAGGGCTGGGAGATGCGTTCCTTGGCACCACACGCCTGCTTGCACTCGGCAAGCCGCGCCTGACATCTCTGTGTGGCCTCTGGGTCCAATACGACTCCTGGCAGTTTCACCGTGTTCTTTTAGCTTAAGTGAAGAATAGTAATGGTGCTTGAAAATAATTAGAAGGCAGTTACTATGATTATTACGCATATACTTATGTGCTATGATAGTTCCATCCTCACCTGGAGAGCTCCCATGGCGCGACGCACCATCAGCGACGAAGAGACCGCGAAAGCCGCAGCCCTTCACCGGGCTGGGCACTCATTCAAGTCGATCTCAGAGACCCTGAAGGTCCACCCGCGCACTGCCAAGGCGCTGGTGGCCCGGGCCGCCGCGTCCGGAGAAGCCCAGCACTGGCAGGAAGTGGCGAGTAGGGTGGATGCAAGATTCCTGGAAGACCACTTCGCCCTGCTCCTGTACGCCTCCTCAGGGGTCTCCTGGGCGGTGGGAAAAGACCCCCTTGATGTCAAGACTGATGCTGCTGTATGGCTTGACTACCAGGTGGGAGAGGCCCTCGATCCAGCGAAAGACCTGCTGGATGGTCGGGGCATCCGGGTCAGGGCCGAGGCCGGTATCCCTGACGATGGCCCGGTCGAGGACTGGGTTGCCGAAGGGCTGTTAGCGGGGTTGAAGCAGCATGAGCCCTGGCTGGCCGAAGCGCTGGATGGCCCTGAGGGGTGGCTCCAGTTACTTGGCAGTTCTCAAGCCCTGCGCCAGGAACTGGTCGAGCAGGGACAGAGGCTCATGGCCGGCAGAGGCTACGGCGAGGGTCCGGCGCAAGAGCTATCGGCGGCGGCAGTGGACATGGTGTTGGACGACCGGTTAAGGGAAGACGGCGAGAGGGTAAGAACTGGAAGTCAACCACTTCTGGAGACCGGCGCCGACTTCTCCGATCACCGGTGGTTGTTGGAGCAGGTGGGGCACCCGGAGAGAGTGGGACCCGTAGCGACGGCTTATCAGACGGTACGCGTGACGGGTGCCGGGCTGAAGAAAGATATCGGTAGCCTGCAGCTCAGGGGAAGGCCCGCGGGGCAATGTGGGTTATGTCCTTCCCGCGGAGGGCTCAGTCCTTGATCGGCCCTTGCCTACCCGGGCGTAGATGTGTGAAATTCAGTGGGTGATCCCACACTATAGAGATCGGAGTTGGTCCATGCCCGACAACATGAAGGCTGTCCTGTACGCGAGGGTGAGCTCCGACCGCCAGGAGCAGGAAGACACGGTCCAGAGCCAGCTGGGTGAACTGCGCGCAGCACTTGAGGACGCCGGGGTCTCCGACTGGCAGGAGTTCATCGACGAAGGCTACGCCAGAGACAATCTGGTCCGGCCTGCCCTGGACCGGCTGAGGGACCTGGCCGCTCAGCGAGACGTGTCAAAGGTCTACGTCCAGGCCCCCGACCGGCTGGCCAGTGGGGCCAGGCTCGTCATCCTGGCGGAGGAATTCCAGGAGCAGGGCATCGATGTTGTTTTCTTGAAGGGGTCCGTTGAGTCAACCCCCGAGGGCAAGCTATTGCTCCACATGCAGGGGGCCATCGCCGAGTACGAGCGGACCAAGATAAGCGAGCGCACCCGCAGGGGGAAGCTCTACTGGGCACGGCAGGGGGCCATGGTGGGTGGGCACGCCCCCTACGGCTACCGGTTCATTCGCCGCAGTGACATCCATCGTGCCAGGTTGGAGATAAGCGAGACCCAGGCCTCGGTGGTGCGGGAGATGTACAGGCTGGTGCTTGAGGAACGGCTCAGCACCAGGGGTCTGGCCCGCCACCTGGAAGCTCGTGGGATCCCCACCCCCAGGGGCGCCAATCAGTGGTCTCCCACCACCATCGATCGGATCTTGCGCAACGCCGTCTACAAGGGCACCTTCTTCTACCAGAGGACCGAGTCCGTTTTGCCGTCAAAAAGGCTGAGTGCCGACCCGTATAAGCAGAGCCGTAAGACGGGGTCCAAGCCCAGACCGCAGGGTGACTGGATAGCGATTCCAGTTCCGGTCATAGTTGATGAGCCAGTCTGGAACGCTGTTCAGGGCCAGCTGCGCCAGAACAGCTTGCACTCGCCCCGCAACAACAAGCGCCACGGGTACCTGTTGCGCGGCCTGGTCCGGTGTCCCCGTTGTGGTGGGGCCTATACCGGTTACTCCCAAAAGGGATACCGGGGATACCGTTGCCAACGGAGAGACCCCACAGTCTCGTCCACCGGACAGCGGTGTAAGCCTGGCGCAGTGTCAGCCCAACGCCTGGAAGACGCGGTGTGGGACGCCATATCGGAGAGTCTGCAGCAGCCCCGGTTGCTGGCTGACGAGTACCGGCGAAGGTTGTCCGAGAACGCCGGTGCCCAACCCTTTGCCGAGGAGCGAAAGAAGCTCGGTATAGCGCTGAAACGGGTCGCAGCTCAAGAAGACCGGGCGACCGAAGCATACGTCAGTGAGGCCATGGACCTGGACCGGTACAAAGAGGAGATGGATAAGCTGAAGTCTCACCGTCAAGAGCTTGATAGGTCCCAGCGGGAGATCGACCAGCGCCAACGGCAGAAGCAGGACACTCAAAAGGTACTGGCGCACCTGGAGCGGTTCTGTCACCAGGTGTCCAAGGGTCTATCCTCCTTGACCTTCGACGAGCGTCAGCAACTCCTGCGCCTTGTCATCGAACGGATCACCGTGGAGAATGGGGTCGCCCGTATAGACACGGTGATCCCACCTGACCAGGATAATTTGCGTAACCGTTACCCTGAGCTTGTCGAAGGACCGCTCTGGTATGCCACGGCAATTCTCGACGGGTGGTTCGACGGGCTCACTACGCACAGACAGTGGGGTCACCACGACCTGGCGGAGAACATGGGTTGCGCTGCAAGCGGGCGGCAAGAGATCTGGGTTGAGCGGATTCCGGTTTTCGCCGTAAAGACGGTTGCGTGCGTGCCGAACAGATTCCCTTTCGGGACCGTTTAAGTTCCCGCGCTGTGCATGGCTTCTATGCGGTCGGCGCCGGGTTTTAGTATGGCGTAGAGGAAGTCGTTGGCGGGGGTGGGTATGTCCAGCTCCCGGGCCATGCGGACCACGGTACCGGTCAGGCCTTCAAGCTCCACAGGACGTTGGTCGGTGAAATCCTTGGCCATCGACGCCCGGCCTTGGCCAGGGAAACGGTCCAACGAGTCCATAGCCCAAGCCAGCGAATCGGACATGATCGGCGCGCCGCGGGCCTGCCCTACGGCCAGCGCTTCTTTGATGGCGTTCTGAATAAGCTCTCTGGTCTCGGGCTTGGTGCGCATCTCTTCGTAAACGCAGTTGGCGGCGGCGCAGACGGAGGCAGACCCAGCGATGTAGGCGAACTTCTTCCAGAGCATGCCGGGCATGTTTTCATGCAGGTTGACCCGCCAGCCGGCTTCCTGAAATCTCTGTAGCAGGTTCTCGCCACGCCGGCTGATGCCGACCTTCATCTCTCCGAAAGCCGCGATTCCCGGCCCGCCTTGGACTACAACGCCGGGCTCGGAAATGCGGCCTTCCATGTAGGCCGAACCGATCATCACGTGATCGTCACCCATCGCCTCGGCCAAGATGTCGCCGTTATCGATGCCGTTCTGCAGGGTTAGGACCACCGTTTCCGGTCCGATCAACGGGGCAAGATGTTTGATGGCGTCTTCGTTGTGATACATCTTTACCGTGAAGAGCACCAGGGCTTGTTCTCCGCATTCGGCGGTGTTGTCGGTGGCGTTTCCGGGCACGGTGAAGGTGCCGTCCAATTGGCTCTCAACCCGCAGGCCTTTCGCTTTTATGGCCTTCAGATGAGCGCCCCTGGCGATGAATGTCACATCATGTTCGGCCTTGGCCAATAGCCCGCCGAAGTAACCGCCGACTCCGCCGACGCCAATCACCGCCACTTTCATGTGTTCGCTGGGTGCTGTGACCATGAATCACCAATCTCCAGCCCGGAAAATCGTTTCCCGGACCGTTCTTTTTTCTTAGTCCCGGTTTTCCACCGGATAGCCATACTCTTCCCTCAGGTCGCGCTTCAGCACCTTGCCCATCACGTTGCGGGGCAGTTCCCCGACAAAAACGACCGAGCGTGGCCGCTTGAATCCAGCCAGCTTCTCTCGGCAGAATTCGATGATCTGCTCCTCGGTGACTTGGTCGGACCGACCCACCACCACGGCCCTCACCTCTTCGCCCCATTCCACATCCGGCACCCCGATTACCGCCGCGTCGTCCACGTCCGGATGGGAACGCAGCACCATTTCCACTTCTTCCGGGGAGACCATCTCTCCGCCCCGTTTGATGAAGTCCTTGGCCCGGCCCGACAAGAATATGTAGCCGTCCACGTCCTGGTAGCCCAGGTCCCCGGTGTAGATCCATCCGCCCCGCATCGTTTCGCGGGTGGCCGATTCTTCTTGCCAGTAACCGGCCATCATCCGCGACCCCCGGGCAACTATCTCGCCGGTCTCGCCCACCGCCACGGTCTTTCCCCCTTCGTCCACGATCTCCACTTCGACATCATCCAAAGGTTTTCCAATAGACGTCAGACGCTTGAGTTTGGTCTCGATCTCTTCTGGACTGCCATCTAAAACGTGGTCATCCGGCGGCAACATGGTGATGGTTGAAGCGGTCTCCGTCTGGCCGAAGGCATTGATGAACCGCGCACCGGGGAATTTCCCGATGGCCTCGCGGATAACCTCCAAGGGCATCGGCGCCGCGCCGTAGGTGATGACGTTGAGCGACGAGAGATCGTGTTTGGCGAAGTCCGGGTGATCCATGAGATGTTTTAACATGGTCGGCACTAGCATGGCCCGGTTGACCTGGTTCTCTTGGGCCAGGCGCAGCCATTCGCCAGGTTCGAATTGCCGCATCACCACCAGCGTTCGCCCACCATAGACGGCGGCCAGGGCGGCTTGGAGTCCGGCGATGTGGTAGAAGGGCACGGTTATCAGATTGCTCTCTTCGACCTCGGGGTCGGCCGGTTCTACGGTAGCCAACAGATAGGAAGAAAAGCTGTCGTGGGTTAGCATCACGCCCTTGGGCACCCCGGTGGTGCCAGCGGTGAACATGATCACCGTGGTGTCTTCGTCACCGGCCACCGGGAATTGCATCTGCTCCGGTGAAGATTCAGCAAGGAGGGCGTCGTAGCTCCGGTGGCTGCCAGTCGCTTCCCCATCCAGAAGTACGATCCTCACGGACGACTGGCTGCTCTCGGGGACCAAGGAAAGGTACCGTTCGCCAAGGAGCAGACAGGTGGGTTGGGCTATCTTCAGCATCTGCGCCAGCTCGTCGGTCTTGGCCCGGAAGTTGATCGGGACATAGATGGCGTCCAACTGGGCCGCCGCGAAGTAGGCCTCGATGCATTGGTTGGTGTTGACCTGCATGGTGGCCACCCGGTCTCCCGGGCCGACTCCCATCTCTGATAGACCGTTGGCCAGCCGGTTGACGCGCTCCGCCAGTCCTTCAAAGGTGATAGTTTGGCCGTCGAATATGATCGCGGGCCGCTCTGGGACGATGGCCCCGGCGATCATCAAGAATTCAGAAGTATTCATTTATCCATTCTCGCAACTCTCTTTTTAACTGGCCGATTAAACAGCCAAGCGGGCGGCGACCCGGCTTTCCAGGTCCAGCGCCTCAGGCAGGTCCAGGTCCATTCCGTGGCGGAGCAATCGCTTCAACGCCGCGACGGCCTCAGCGGGACGCTCGGCCAGTTCGTTGGCCAACCGCCACGCTTTATGCCGCAGTGATTCCGGGGCCGCCAGGCGGGTCACCAAACCCATGGCCAGGGCTTCTTCCGCCCCGATGCGCCTTCCCGTCAGCAGCAGGTCCAATGCCTGGGGCCTGCCCGCCGCTCTGGGTAGAGTCTGCGTCCCCCCAGCCGCCGGAATCATCCCCAGTTGGACTTCCGGAAGGGCGAACACTGTACCCTCTGCCGCGATTCTCAGGTCGCACAGCAGGGCGATCTCCAGACCGGAGCCGATGCAATACCCATGCACCGCCGCGACGATCGGTTTGTCCAAGTTTACCAGTTGTCCCCAAACATCCCTTTCCCAGCGCACCCGGCGTGCGATTACCTGGGATGGGGCCGAGCCGAATTCTGTCAGGTCGGCCCCGGCGCAGAACCCTCGGCCTTCGCCGGTGATCAACACCGCCCGGACCTCTGGGTCAATTTCGACGGCCAACAGCGCCTCTGAGAAATCGTCCCGCATCTGGATGTTATAAGCGTTCACCACCTTAGGACGGTTCAAGGAGATATGGGCCACAGCGCCGTCCTTCTGGAACAACAAAGTCTCGAACGGCGAGGACGTGGTCATAAAAAAATCAGGCCTGCGGCACAGCGCGAGCGTAGAGTTCGTCTAGTTCGATCTCGGTGTAACGGAGACCGATGTTTTCCAGGTTATGGGCGTCGCTCACTTCCATCAGCATCAGGTTGTGTTCCGACGCGATCTCCGCCACTTGGTCCTTCCTGATGTGCCAGTTGTGGATGTAGTTGTCGATCTCGATGGCGTGGATATCCGGTTCGATCAGTATCTCCGGGGAATAATAGCCGGGATGGCAGTAGGTGCGGAACACCCCGCCGCCGGGAAGGAAAAGCTCGGCCACCTGGTACTCGGCAAAGGGATTAGCTTCGGGCCGAATCTCGATCTCCCAGCCCGGCAGGATGTGGACCTGTCCGGGAAAGTGCTTCTCCACCAATTCGCGGAATTCAAAGGCCCATTCCTTATTGTGGTGGTCGGTGATGCCGATGCCGTCGATGCCCTTGGACTTGATCTGAGCAACAACTTGTTCCGCGATCTCAACAGACGGCGGCACGAAATTGAACGCCTCCCACACGTGGGTGTGGAGGTCCAGTTTTAACTTCACAGGGTTTCCTTATTCATGTAGGTAATCGTGTGCAGAATCAAGACCCAGTAAACTTCGGGCCGCGTTTTTCCAAGAACGAATTGATTCCCTCGGCGCGATCGGACGTGGACTGAAGTATAACGTTCAGGTCGGCTTCTAGTTCCAGCCCTTGGTCCAATGACAAGTCCATCCCCTTACCCACAGCCTCCTTGGCGTAGCGTGCGCCCAGGGGACTTCCCCCAACGATCTGGGCTGTCAGCTCCGCTAACACGGCGGCTAGTTGGCCGGTCTGTTCGGCCACCCGGTTCACCAGACCGATGGACAGCGCTTCTTTGGCGTCCACCATGCGGCCGGTCAGCAGCATGTCTCTGGCCCAGGACGGCCCTACCAACCGAGGCAACCGTTGTGTGCCGCCGTCTTGGGGTAGTACGCCATTGGCAAGACCGGGAAATCCGAAGTGCGCGGAAGGCACGCAGATGCGCAGGTCTCCCGCCAGCGCCAGTTCCAGACCGGGGCCGGTGGCATCGCCGTTCAACACCACCAAAACCGGAATCGCCAGAGCGGAGACCGGCGCGCCGGACCTTCCGGGAGCAGTACTTCCGTCTTCTATGGAAAAGACGTTGCCGTTGCCCGTCAGCACCACCAGCCGGAGACCGTCGTCCTCCGAGACGAGACGGCAAGCTTCGCCCAGGGCGGCAGCCATCTCTTCGTCGATCCGGTTGCCGTTATCCGGCCGGTCTAAGGTGATGGTCGCGACATTTGCATTCAGTGAAAGGAGCACAGGCCCGGTTGTTAGAGGGTGGATGGCGATGCCGGCTTCTCCTTTGGATTTCTCTACGATTTTAGGTATATTTAATATCGGATCAACGACGGGGAAACGGCGCTTAAACGCGGCCTTGAAACAACCCCTAAATACTAGGCCGGACACGTCAATCTTGACAAGGTCTGGTGCCCGTTCTAACATAGCTTGGCACTCTCAATACGAGAGTGCTAACCCCATCTGAGTTTAATGCCGGGCTACCATAATGTCCCGGCTATATAAAAGGAGGCCGCGGTGGCAAACTTTACGCCATTGGGAGAACGTGTGGTGGTGAAGCCTAGTGAGGGCGAACAAACAACTAAGGGCGGGATCTACCTGCCTGATACCGCCAAGGAAAAGCCCCAGGAGGGCGAGGTCGTCGCAGTTGGACCCGGCCGGGTCAGCGATGACGGCAACCGGATTCCCATGGAGCTCGCCAAGGGAGACCGCGTGATCTATTCCAAATTCGCCGGCACGGAATACAAAGACGGCGATGATGAGCTTTTGATCCTTCGGGAAAGCGATATTCTAGCGAAGATCAGCTAGTCCAAGGACCACCCAAGCAATTTCACTCCGGAACCATTAAACAGGGCGGGCGGCAGCCCAGCCTTGACCCACCTACAGGAGGAACAGGATGCCACCAAAGAAGTTGGCCTACGCCGAGGAAGCGCGGAAGGCACTCCGTGTCGGAATCGATATCTTGGCCGATTCAGTGAAAGTAACCCTCGGCCCCAAGGGCCGCAACGTGGTATTGGACAAGTCGTTCGGCCCACCCCAGGTGTGCAGTGACGGCGTTACCATCGCCAAAGAGATCGAACTGCCCGATGCTTTTGAAAACATGGGCGCGCAGCTTCTGAAAGAAGCCGCCACCAAGACCAATGACGCCGCCGGCGACGGCACCACCACCTCCGTTGTGTTGGCCCAGGCCATCATCAACGAGGGGTTCAAAAACGTTACCGCCGGCGCCGACCCGATGGCCATCAAGAGGGGCATCGAGAAAGCAGTGGCATCCGTCGTTGAGCAAGTACAGGCCATGTCCCAGGTCGTTGAGACCCGGGAGCGCATCGGCCAAGTGGCCAGCCTCTCCGCCCACGAAGAAGCCATCGGCGAGACCATTGCCGAGGCCATGGAAAAGGTCGGTAAGGACGGTGTCATCACCGTCGAAGAGTCCAAGGGCTTGGCCGACGAGATCGAATATGTAGAGGGGATGCAGATCGACCGCGGTTACATCTCCCCTTACTTCATCACCAACCCCGACCGCATGGAGTCGGTGATGGAAGACCCCACCGTAATCATCACTGACAAGAAGATCTCGGCCGTGGCCGATATGCTTCCCGCCCTGGAGAAACTGCTCCAGGTTGGCAAGAAGAACGTGGTGATCATCGCCGAGGATGTGGACGGCGAAGCTCTGGCCACCTTGGTGGTCAACAAGCTCCGCGGCACCCTCAGTGTTCTGGCCATCAAGGCCCCTGGCTTCGGCGACCGCCGCAAAGCTATGCTTGAAGACATCGCCATCCTCACCGGCGGCACCGTCATCAGTGAAGAGACCGGCCAGAAGCTGGATAGCGCGACCATCGAAGACTTCGGTTCCGCCCGCAGCATCACGGCCACCAAGGACGAGACCACCATCGTCGAGGGTAAAGGCTCCGAAGATGCGATCCAGGGCCGGATCAACCAGATCAAAGCCCAGATCGAAGACACCACCTCTGAATTCGACAAGGAAAAACTCCAAGAGCGGATGGCCAAGCTGTCCGGCGGCGTCGCCGTAATCAAGGTTGGAGCGGCCACCGAGATCGAGCTCAAAGAGCGCAAGGCCAGGGTCGAAGACGCCCTCTCCGCCACCCGTTCGGCGGTGGAGGAAGGCATCGTTCCCGGAGGCGGAGTCGCCCTTGTCCGCGCCAGCCGCGGCTTAGATGACCTCACCGGCCTTACAACCGATGAACAGGTTGGAGTGAACATCATCCGCCATTCCCTCGAGCAGCCTCTGAAGCTGATCGTTGAGAACGCCGGGTTCGAGGGCGCGGTTGTCCTCAACCAGGTCAAACAGCAGGCTGACGACTACGGTTACGACGCCGAAATCGGTGAATACGGTCCCATGATGGAACGTGGCATCGTAGACCCGGTAAAGGTGACACGGTCCGCCCTTCAGAATGCGGCCAGCGTTGCGGCCATGGTGCTAACCACCGAGTCTGTGATCAGCGAGATACCCCAGGACAAACCGGCCATGCCGGCCATGCCCCCTGGCGGCGGGATGGACTTCTAAAGACCTTCCCAATCACATCGCAAACAAAAGCCGCCCCGGTCATATCGGGGCGGCTTTTTTGTTCTGCAGGCATCCGTCGTTCCCACGCCCGACACCGCCTTCCCACCTGTCATTCTAGCAAAGGCTGGATCGATCGCGGGTACGGTTTGTAGGGGCAGGTTTCTAACCTGCCCAACTACGGGGCCAAGATGCCGGTTAAGAAAACGGACTCTCAGGTGATTGCAAAACCAAGAAGTCACTGACCAGCAATAACGTCATTTACCAGCGGCAGGACGGGTTGAAAACCCGCCCCTACGGCCAAAACCTGTTATTCGCCCGGGGGTCCCTGGATTCCGGCTGGCGCTGGGATGACATAAGTCTGTAGGCGCGGGTTTTCAACCCGCAATGGTTGCCCTGCAAAACGGTCGTTCAACCAATGACCTTCGGGTCCCGCGAATTTCTGGGAGGCCCCGGAGACTGCCTGTTTTTGAGGATATTGACTGCGGAATACGGCGGGTTAAAAACCCGCACCTACGGGCACATTTCGGAAATTTGGCTGACTAACCCAGCCCTACTAGATTCCAGTCTGCGCTGGAATGACGATGGGGGTCTTTCGTCATTCTGGCGAAGGCCAGAATGACGTGACCGCCGCCGTGGTATATCCACGTGACTGCCGCTATAATGCGTTGCTGCTGTAAATCGCCAGGCTTGCAGATACAAGTAACTAACCATGACCAGCGTCCCCGAAAAACCAAACGCAAAAGGCAAGCTCTACGCCTCCGTCCAATCAGCTTTGGAAGGTATCTCCGACGGCGCTTCCGTGCTGGTGGCCGGCTACGCCGGACGCGGAGTGCCGGAGACGTTGCTCCGCGGGCTAGCCGAGATTGGCGTTGGCGACCTGACTTTGGTCTGCCAGGGAGCTTGGGCCCAAGAACCGGGCAAATTCGGGATCTCCGATCTGGTCGCAACCGGTCAGGTCAAGAAGATGGTCTCGCCCCTGCCGTTTCACCCGGAATATGGCGGTCCGGTGAAAGACCTGTGGGAGTCGGGCGAGTTGGAACTGGAGGTCGTGCTCCAGGGCGTCTTGGCCGAGCGCCTGAGGGCCGGAGGCGCGGGTATCGGCGGCGTTTTTCTACCCACGGGCGCCCGGACCAGGTTCGCCGAGGGCAAAGAACTGCGTCCCTTCGACGGCAAAGAACACGTCCTGGAGTTCGCTTTGAAGGCCGATATTGCCCTGCTCCGTGCCAAGACCGCCGATACATTGGGCAACATGGTGTATGACGGGACAGGCCGCAATTGGAACCCTATCATGGCGATGGCCGCCGCTCTTACGGTGGCCGAAGTCGACGACGTCTTTGAGCCGGGCGGCATCGATCCGGAGATGGTCATCACCCAGGCTATATTTATCGACCGTTTGGTCCTGGCCGCCTGATTAAAGGAGATTCTTTCCAGATGCCCGGTACACCGCTAGACGCAGACGCCATGGCCCACCGCGCCGCCCAAGAGATGTTCTCCGGCGCCGTCGTTGCCCTGGGTCCGGGGTTGCCCTGCCGTCTGCCCGATCGATTGCCGATCGGCGGCGTATGGTTTCTCGCCGACAGCGGCGTTGTAGGGGTTCGGGGAATGGATACGAACACCAGTGCGGTAGACGCAGAGGGCGATTCGGTCGCCCTAATCTTCGGCGGAGCTTTCACCGGCCTGGTGGAGATCGCCGGGATTCTCCGAGGCGGGCACACCGACATCGCCGTTCTCCAACCGGCACAGGTAGCCGCCAACGGAGATTTCGTCCACTGGACAACCGCCGCCACCAATGGGTTATTCGCACCAGGTTCAGCCGTCGATATGGCCTACGGCGCATCGAAAGTGGTGGCGCTGATGCCCCACCGAAATGCCGATGGCTCATCCACTATCGCCGGGGAATGCAGCCTGCCGGTGGACGGTGCTGGACAGGTAGACATAATCATCACAGATGTCGCGGTGATCAACGTCGGCCAAGACGGCCTTGAGTTGGTGGAGACAGCGCCTGGCTGGACTGCTGACGAGGTCGTGGCGATGACCGATGCGCCGCTGGCCGTCTCGTCCGATCTGAAAGAAATGACATTCCAGGTCCCGACCCTGGAAATCCCCGACAAGGTATACGCCAGCGCCGTGGAAGCCTTGAAGGACGTGCCTGAAGGAGCGATCATCAACGTTGACGGCTTCGCCGGACCCGGCGGGATGGCGCACTACCTGATGGTCGGACTGCGCGACCTTGGCGTTAAGGGCCTGCAGCTGATCAGCAACACGGCGGGCGTCGCCCGGGTGAGCGGCTTCGGCGCGCCCAACATCATCGACCACAGCATCCTGGTGGAGAACAATCAAGTGGCCAAAGCCACTGCGTCCTACCCCGTCTCTCCGTCTGCCTCCCGGCCCAGCGCCTTCGAGAAGGCCTACAACCGGGGCGAGACGGAACTGGAAGTGGTGCCCCAAGGGACCCTGGCGGAGCGGCTGCGCTGCGGCGGGGCCGGGGTGGCGGCTTTCTACACTCCCACCGGGGCCGGTACGCTATTGGCCGAAGGCAAAGAAGCCCGGACCATCAACGGCAAGGACTACATCCTGGAGACGGGGCTTAGGGCCGATTTCTGCATCATCCGGGGGCACAAGGCAGATACCCTGGGCAATGTGGTTTACAAGGGTACTTCCCGGAACTTCAATCCGGTGATGGCCACCACCGCCAAGATCACTGTGGTTGAGGTCGATGAGATCGTGGAGCCGGGCCAACTGGGGCCGGAAGAGATCGTCACCCCCGGCTTGTTCGTTGACCGTATCGTCGTCCGGCCAGCGGATTTCTCGGCCTATCTGTGAGCAAGAAAAGGTCCAATCGATGACTTCGTTAGCTGACAAAGAACGCCTGCCCAGAGAGATCGTCGCCATGCGGGTGGCCAAGGAGCTGCCCGACGGCGCGTACGTGAACCTGGGCATCGGTATCCCCACCTTGGTATCCAGCTTCGTGCCCGAGGGGCGGACCGTCTTCTACCACAGCGAAAGCGGCATCCTGAATTGCGGGCCCGTTGTCGAGCCTGGGGATGCAGCGGACGAGGACATCGACCTGATCAACGCCGGCGGGCAGTACCTGCAGAGCGTCGGTGGGATGTCGTTCTTCGACTCGGCGGAGGCCTTCGCCATGATTCGGGGCGGCCATGTAGATGTGACGGTCCTGGGTTCACACCAGGTGTCGGCCACCGGGGACCTGGCCAACTGGATGCTCCCCCAGCGGGGCGTGGGCAACGTCGGCGGCGCCATGGACCTAGCCACCGGGGCCACCGGTGTCATCGTCGCCATGGAGCACACCGACCGGAACGGCGAGCCCAAGATAGTCGAAGAATGTACCTTCCCCCTGACCGGCAAAGGGTGCGTCTACCTGATCGTCACCGACCTGGCTGTGATCGAATGCGACGGCAAGGGACTGACACTGAAAGAAGTGGCCCCCGGTTGGACACCCGAAGAGGTGCAGCAACTAACCGGGGCCAAGTTGACCATATCACCGGACGTTGGGGAGTTCCAACTCTAGTTATTATCCTTCGATGTAGAGCAATTGCGTATCGACGACCACGAATCTGGTGTCGATGAGTTGAGCTGTTTCGGTAGATGTGTCGAAGACCAGCAACGGCCGATCTCCACCTTGGTAGAAGGGTTTGATCAACAAGTAGCCACCGTCGGCACCGATCATCGAGTTGAACCCGATGATCTGATTGTCAGAAGCCGGCGCCCAAAAGCAGCGCAGCCTTCCAGATTTTGAAAAAGGAGACTTTGTTTGATGTGATCCCTTGTGCCAGGACGCCTCTCAAGAGGATCTTCCCTTCATCCAATCATCGGCTGGAATGCCTGTTAAAACAACGCCGCACCAAGATTCTGTGCCGGCCGTCACACGATTTTTAACGATTTTTGCGTCGTAAAGTCCCCTTTAGAAAAGAGGAATTCGAGGCTGATTTCTTCGTTGACACCCCTCGAGGCCGGTGCTATTCTTTCGGTAACAGAGCGGTAGATACGTTCTGGCGGGAGCTTGGGTAAGCCAGGCTGAGAGGGCGGCCAAAATCGCCGCCGACCGTCTGTACCTGACCCAGGTAATACTGGCGCAGGGATTAGACGCAACAGCAGACTTACCAAGCAGCCTCCAGGCTAGATACCTGGTGGCTTTTTTGTAGCCCCCGAAAGGAGATTGGACCTGATGTCCGATGAGCTAGTGATCGGCGGAAAGACATTTAACTCCCGGCTCATAGTCGGGACTGGCCGTTACCGAACCATGGAAGAGATGGTGGCGGCGGTTGAGGCTTCCGGGACCGAGATGATTACGGTGGCTATTCGCCGCCTGGACCTGGACGACCCCACCAGCAAGACCCTGCTGGACTACATAGACTGGAGCAAGTACCAGATACTGCCCAATACGGCCGGTTGCGCCTCAGTTGAAGAAGCGATGTTCGTCGCCAAGCTGGGCCGTGAAGTGGGCCAGACCGACTTCGTGAAACTGGAGGTCATCCCCGACCTAAATTACCTGTTCCCCGACGGCGCCGCCACCCTAGAGGCCGCCCGCCTTCTCGTGGAAGACGGGTTCAAGGTGCTGCCCTACATCCACGCCGACCCGACACTGGCCAAGAACTTGGAAGACGTGGGATGCGTGGCTGTGATGCCCCTGGGTTCGGCGATCGGCTCGGGCCAGGGGATACACACCGCGGAAGAGATCAAGATCATCATCGAGCAGGCCAACATCCCAGTGGTCGTGGACGCAGGGCTGGCAGTCCCGTCTGACGCATCCCAGGCGCTTGAGATGGGGGCTGATGCCGTACTGGTGAATACCGCCATCGCTCAAGCCCAGGACCCGGGCCTGATGGGCACTGCTTTCAAGCAGGGCGTGGCGGCGGGCCGCAACGCCTATCTGGCGGGACGTATCGGGGTGCGCCGCGAGGCCATCGCCAGCAGTCCCACCACCGATGTGCCCCAGCCCGTGCCGGCCACCAGCTAATCCGGTGACTAGATCCCTGCCCCTACCGTGCCTATGTCTGGTCACTGACCGCAACGTGACCTCCGGCGATCTGGTAGAACGAGTGACCGAAGCGGTCTTGGGCGGCGTTGACCTAGTGCAACTAAGGGAGAAGGACCTCTCCGACGAACGATTGCTGGAATTGGCCGGGACTTTACTGGAGGCCATCCGCGGGAGGGCCAAACTGATCGTGAATGAAAGCGCGGAAGTGGCCCTGGCTGCCGGGGCCCAGGGAATCCAATTGGGCGAAGCTGGGCCGCCGGTGAGCGAGGCCCGGAAGACCCTCGGCAGCGACGCCCTGATCGGAAGGTCGGTCCACTCGCTGCAGTCGGCGACACAGGCCGAGGCCGACGGTGCTGACTTCCTATTGGTCGGCACCATGTTCGCTTCCCGGTCTCATCCCGGAGAAGCGCCCTCAGGTCCTGGGCTCATGCGGGAGGTATCGGCCGACACCCGCGTGCCCCTCATCGGCATCGGGGGAATCACCCCGGAGAATGCCGGCGAGGTGATAAAGGCAGGAGCGTCCGGGGTTGCTGTGATCACCAACATACTGGCGGCCCAGGATCCGCAAGCCGCCGCGGCAAAGTTGAAAGAAGCGATCTGCGTAGAATGGCGGGTGTCTGAAAACCCGGCCGATGTGCGATAGGCCAGTCTAAATCATGATCAATCTAACAGTGAATGGAAAACCCCGTCCCATAGATGCTAGCGTGGACCTTGAGACCTACCTGATGTCGTTCGGCCTGAACCTGCAGTTTGTGGCGGTTGGGTACAACGGGGAAGTCATCAGGAAGGAAGAGTACGCTGGCCTGACATTGAAAGATGGCGACGTTCTGGAGATCGTGCGGCCCGTGGGCGGCGGTTAGGCCCAGACTGACTTGGCGGACCTAAATCTCAAATGGCTATCAGTCGTCGATCGACCGGTAGAAAAATCGTCGTTATGACTGAGCCATTATCAGTAACCAACGAAATAATAGACCCCTTGTTGGCGGACCTAGTGACGGGCAACCAGGACAAGGTTGTCGGCTGGATGAAGGGCGAACCGGGCGCTTGGGGGTTTCTGGCAGGACAGGCTGTGTATGCCGTGCGGACGCATGTCGGCCGAAGTTTAGGCGACATGGAACGAAGGCTGGTCTGGAGCCGCATGTGGTGGTGGCTGGAACAAGTGAAAGCCAGGACCAACAACCCTTTCTAGTAGGGCGATCAAGGCCCAGATGAAAATCCGGCCTACGGAAAACCGCCGATGCCGTTGCAGTCGTATATACTGGCTGTGGGAGATTCGCAGTGAAAGGCTGCGGTCAGGCCTTATATCTGCGAAAACATGCCCGATCCCATAATTACCGCCACCGGTATACATAAAACCTACGACACCGGCACCGTCAAAGTGAACGCCTTGCGGGGGGTTGATCTGACTGTGGAACGCGGTGAGATGGTCGCCATCATGGGCCCCAGCGGCTGTGGCAAGACCACCATGTTGAACTGCCTCTCCGGACTGGACGAGATCGACTCCGGTCAGGTGGTGATTGACGGCGCCGTGCTACATGACCTACCCGACGACGAGCGGAGCGACTACCGCGCCCGCCGGATGGGATTCGTTTTCCAACTCTACAATCTGCTTCCCGTATTGTCGGCTGTCGAGAACGTGGAGCTCCCCCTGTTAGTGTCCGGAACCAAGCCGGCGGAGTCCCGCAAAAGGTCCATGGATCTTTTGGAAATGGTGGGACTGAGCGACCGGGCTCAGCACCTTCCCGGCGAACTCTCCGGTGGACAGCGCCAGCGGGTGACCATCGCCCGGGCCTTGGTCAACCAACCGTCCATCGTCTGGGCTGACGAACCCACCGGCGACCTGGACAGCGAGACGGCGTCGGAGATCATGGACCTGATGTGCCAACTTAACGCCGAGAATGGCCAGAGCTTCGTATTGGTGACTCACTCGGCGGATGTTGGCGACCGGGCCCACCGCATCGTCCGCATGCGGGACGGCGAGATCGTGGACGACGGTAATGGGCAGTCCCCTTAGGTTGGTTGCCGGGACGAGTTAGGTTAACGCATTACATTCACCCTCATCCTCACCTTCTCCCAAAAAGGAGAAGGAACAGTCCCCTCTCCCGCCGCAACGGGGGAGGGTTAGGGTGGGGGCGCTGCTCGGGGAAAGTCGATTCAGAGTCGGAGCAGGAGGCCGCGCCAGGTAGTAGATGGAAGAACTGTTCGGCGTCTCCATGGACATCATCATGGTTGTCCTGTTGGCGATTTTCCTGCCGGTGATCGCCGTCGTGGCTGTTGTCGCCTGGCGCAACCCCGTCATGTTCAAGTTGGGACTGCGCAACGTGCCCCGCCGCAAATCTCAGACCGCCCTGATCATCGTGGGAATCATGATGAGCACCCTGATCATGGCGGCCGCCTTCGGCACTGGCGACTCCATCACTTACTCCATCCGCAAGAATGCCATCGACGCCCTGGGGACCATCGACGAGATCATCGTCTCGGCCCGGGCTGATGAATCGGATACCATCGGCAGCTTCAATTACTTCCCCGAGCAACGCTACGAACAGCTGAAGGTTGAGCTGGCGGACATGGAAACCGTCGATGGACTGGCCCCCGGCATCGGCGAGTTTGCACCCACCATCAACACCAGGACGCAGTTGAGCGAAGGCCAGATGCAGGTTACCGGGGTGGACCCCGATGCCTTAGACGGCTTCGGCCGCTTCCATCTAACGGACGGCCAAGAGGTCCGGCTGGAGACCCTGGGCCCGAATGACGCACTGATCAACGAGGAGGCGGCCGACGAGCTGGACGCCGTGGTCGGGGATGAGTTGGTGACTTTCATAGCCGGCTCCAGCGTAAAGTTCCGGGTCCAAGGCATAGTGGATAGCGGCGGACTGGCGGGGCAGGGGTCTACACTGCTGGTGCGGTTGGACCGGGCCCAGGAGATTTTCGGGAGGGAAGGCCTGATCAACTCCGTGGCCGTTTCCAACAGGGGCGGCGTCTTCGCAGGCGCTGAGGTGAGCGATGAGGTTACCGACGCACTCAGGGTCTTGTTCGCCGACCGGGCCATTGCCGCGCAGCTTCAGACTCTGCTAAACCGCATCGAAGTCATCGAGCAGATCGACCTCTTGAGGCTCTCTTCCGGCGGGGAATTGGCCGACGATCTGGGCGAACTGGTCAAGGGGCTCGGGGAATCAGGGCTGTCAGATGCGTTCATCGGCGCGCTGGCCGATGAGGATGTCCAAGAAGAGGTGCTGAACGCCGTAGGAGACGCCGAATTGCCCGAAGTGGAGCGCCAGGCCAGCACCCTCTTCGCCGGTCTAGCTGAGTTCCGGGTGTTGGACATCAAGAAACAGATACTGGACCAGGCCGACCAAGCCGGTTCCGGCGTGACCAGCATCTTCATCATCATGGGACTATTTTCCATCATGGTCGGGGTGCTGCTGATCTTCTTGATCTTCGTCATGCTGGCGGCGGCCCGACGCGCCGAGATGGGGATGGCCCGGGCCGTAGGCGCCAAACGGCGGCACCTGGTCCAGATGTTCATCTTTGAGGGCACCGCCTATTCGCTGGTTTCGGGCGCGGTGGGAGTGTTGCTTGGCTTGGGCGCCAGCACCGTGATCGTCTTCGCGGTCAACCGGATCTTCCAATCGGGCGGCACCGGAGCGCCGGAGAACTTCACGATGTTCGCCCACTTCGAGATCCGAAGCGCCGTCGTCGCCTACTGCCTGGGAATGGTGATCACGCTGGCCACCGTTGGGATATCCGCCTACCGCGTCAGCCGTCTGAACATCGTGGCGGCGGTCCGGGGACTGCCTCCTCCGGTCCAGCGGTCGGATACCCCATTTCGGACCAGACTGCTTGCACCGCTACGGGCGTTCGGCCGTCCGGTCATTCTGGCCGGGACGGGAGCCTGGGCTTTGGTCAGGCTGGACGGCAGCCGCGGAATCGGCCTGTTGCTCGAGGCGGTCTGGGCCGGTTTGACATCGCCGTTGGCATTTTTCGGCGCGGTGATTCAGGCCCTATGGGTGCCCATGAGCCACGGGTGGCTCACGGCTGTAGTCGGAGTCTTGTTCACCTGGCTTGGCACGTCATCCGACGAGGCCGCCCCACTGCGCATCGGCATCACACTGGTGATCGTCGGCGTGGGACTGTCCATCAGGACATTCTCCCACCGCATCGGGCTCCGGGCCGACGTGGGAGACCGCATCGCTTATACGTTCATGGGTGTGGGAAACTTGGCATTCTGGGTGCTGCCTTTCAGCGCCCTGCGTTCGATCTTTGGTGACATCGAAGGCGGAATCGAGATGTTCTTCATCTCCGGCATCGCCATGGTGGCGGCGGCGGTCTGGACGGTGATGTACAACGCCGATCTGCTCTTGAAGTTACTGACATTCGTCACCAGCCCATTCGGCCAGCTCCGGCCTGTATTGGTGACTGCCGCGGCTTATCCGATGGCCGCCAAGTTTCGGACCGGTCTCACCCTGGCGATGTTCGCGTTGGTCATCTTCACCCTGATCGTGATGTCGATCCTAACCGAGGCCTTCAGCGCCGCCGTGGGCGACTCCGACAGAGTGGCTGGCGGCTGGGACATCCAGGCCACGGTCAATTTCAACACGCCCATCGATGATATCCGCGCGGCCATCGACGAAAAGCCCGGCCTCAACAACGAGGACATCACGTCCATCGGCGGGTACACGACCATCCCCGTGGAAACCCGGCAGGTGGGCGCCGACGAGCAGCGGTGGCGGTTCTACGCCATCAGGGCCGCCGATGACCAGTACCTTCGGGAGACCGGGGCCAACCTGAAATTGTTCGACGCCGAGTACGGTGAAACCCAAGAGGACATCTGGGCCGCGGTTATGGAGGACTCGAACTTGGTGGTGGTCGATTCTCTGGTGGTGCCGTCTCGCGGCGGGTTTGGCAACGACGAGATACCGTTCGAGCTTGAAGGTATCTTCTACGAGGACACCGAGATGGAGGCCATCGACATCGAGGTCCGCGAGCCCCGGACCGGCCAGGTGATACCGCTGAAGGTCATCGGTGTCATGGACCGGCTCACCGACGCATTTGGCGAGCTGGGTCTCGGCATGATCGCCTCGCGCCAAGAACTGGACGAAGCCATACCCTTCCGGATACCGACCACGACGTTCCGCTTCAAAGCCGCTGATGGCGTGGATATCGCCGCGCTCTCAAAGAACCTGGAATCGGCCTTTCGCGAGAACGGCATGGAGACCGACGTGCTGTCGGAATTGGTGGACGACATCGCGGCGGCCAACCGGGCTTTCAACAATCTGTTCACCAGCTTCATGGGTCTGGGACTGCTGGTGGGCGTCGCCTCCTTGGGCGTAGTCAGCCTGCGGGCGGTGGTGGAACGCCGCCAACAGATCGGCGTGCTGCGGGCTATCGGCTACCGCAGGCGGATGGTGCAATTGAGCTTCCTCACCGAGTCGTCATTCGTCGTCCTCATGGGCACCGCCATCGGGATTTGCCTGGGCACCATAATCTCCTGGAACATCGTGAAAGACATCCAAGAAGAGGTGGAGACCGTCCGGTTCGCTATCCCCTGGCTCCAGATAATAATCATCGTGGCCATCGCCTACGTATTCTCCCTGGCCACGACCTTCATGCCAGCGCGTCAGGCCTCCCGCATCTACCCAGCCGAGGCGCTGCGCTACGAATAAACGCCCGATTCTTTTGAACAAGGAGCCCCGCCATGACTGCCACTCCAACGGCTAATAACAGCGGATTCAAGGTCATCGGCACCACGCCTATCCGCCACGACGCCACGGACAAGGTCACTGGCCAAGCCCGTTACGGCGCCGACATCAGCATGCCTGGTCTCCTCCACGGCAAGATACTGAGGAGCCCCCATGCCCACGCTGTAATCAAATCCATCGACGCCGCCAAGGCCCTGGCGTTGTCCGGCGTCAAGGCCGTCGTGACCTCGGCCGATCTGCCGGTACTGTCCGGCAGACCGGTGGACGTTGCCGAGGGCTCGCCCCTGAACCCCAGGTTTCTAAGCAACAACGTGCTGGCCGCCGACAAAGCGTTGTACAAAGGCCATGCCGTGGCCGCGGTGGCGGCCGACAGCGTGCATACCGCCGAGGCCGCGCTGTCCCTCATCGAAGTCGATTACGAGGTCTTGACTCCCGTTCTGGACGGCAAAGAAGCCATGGAGCCGGACTCTCCCATCCTCCACGACCGGCTGTTCCGCTCTGAGGGTGAGTTCTTCCGGCCAGGCGGACTCCGCGACGATGACGATGATAGCGTACCGACCAACATCGCCAGCCACTTCGTATATGAGCTGGGCGACCCGGACCAGGGGTTCAAAGAGGCCGACGTTGTCGTGGAAAGGGAATTTCGCACCAAGCCGGTCCACCAGGGTTATATCGAACCCCACAGCGCCACCGTCCGCTGGGACCGGGACGGGCGGGTGACCGTCTGGGGCAGTTCTCAGGGGCATTTCGCCATTCGGGATTTCACCGCCCTAGTGCTGGGCATCCCGATCTCCCAGGTTAAGGTGATTCCCATGGAGATCGGCGGCGGGTTCGGCGGCAAACTGGTGGTCTACGTCGAGCCGGTGGCGGCGCTTCTATCCAAGAAGACCGGCCATCCGGTGAAGATAACCATGACCCGGGCCGAGGTGCTGGAGGGAACCGGCGCCACTGCCGGAGGCCACATCCGGGCTAAGATCGGCGCAACCAAGGACGGCCGGATCACGGCTGCCGACGCACATTTCGTCTACGAGTCCGGCGCCTTCCCCGGGGCCCTGGTCAACCTGGCGTCCATGACCATCTTCGCGCCCTACGACATACCCAACGTGCGCTCGGAAGGCTACGACGTGGTGGTGAACAAATCCAAGGTCGCTCCCTACCGCGCGCCGCTTGGTCCGCCCGCCGGGTTCGCCGGGGAGACACTGATCGACGAACTGGCCGCCAAACTGTCCATGGACCCCATCGATTTCAGGCTGTTGAACGCCGCCAAAGAGGGCACTCGCCGTGTGACCGGCATCCCCTACAAGAAAGTTGGCTATGTTGAGACGTTGGAGGCGGCCAAGGCCCATCCCCACTACAACGCCCCCCTCGGCGGGCCGAATAGAGGCCGCGGGGTGGCCACCGCCGTGTGCAACAACATCACCGGCCCGGCCTGCGCCGTCGTCAGCCTGCAACAAGACGGGAGTGTCGGCCTGGTCGAAGGGTCCGCCGACCTGGCGGGCAGCCGCACCGCCGCGGCCATGCACGTGGCCGAGGTGTTGGGTATCACCGCCGAGGAAGTACACCCTTCGGTGGGCGACACCGACTCGATCGGCTACACTGCCATCAGCGCCGGCAGCAGCGCCGTCTACAAGACCGGCTGGGCGTCCTTCGAAGCCGCCCGCGACCTGCAGCGGCAGTTGGCGGCCAGGGCGGCGCTCATCTGGGACGTGCCGGTGGAAGAAGTGGACATCGCCGACGGCGTATTTTCCCACCGGTCCGACCCAGAGTTGCGGCTCACGTTGAAGGAACTGGCCGCCCGGCAGAACACCACCGGAGGGCCGTTGTTGGGGCGGGCCGGTGGCGCCTGGGGAGGGGAGAGTCCAGGTTTCGCCGTGCATATCGTGGACGTGGAAGTAGACCCGGAAACGGGCAAGACCGACATCATCCGGTACACGGCCCTTCAGGACCCCGGAACGGCCGTTCATCCGCAGTACGTAGAAGGCCAGATCCAGGGCGGGGCCGTCCAAGGCATCGGCTGGGCGTTGAATGAAGAATACTTCACCGACGAGAAGGGCGGAATGCTGAACTCCAGTCTGCTGGACTACCGCATGCCCATCGCCAAGGACCTGCCCATGATCGACACCCAGATCGTGGAGGTCCCCAACCCCGACCACCCAACCGGGGTCAGGGGCGTGGGAGAGGTGTCCATAATCCCACCGGTCCCGGCCATCGCCAACGCTATCAACCAGGCGGTGGGCATCCGAATGTCCCAGACGCCCATGTCGCCGGGCGCGGTGCTTGAGGCGCTTTGGGAGAAGGGTTAGGGTTGGCTCTCGAGCCTGACTGATGCGCGGTCCTTCGACGGGCTCAGGGTAACGGTTACGCAAATTATCCTGGTCAGAAGGATATGAGGTCATCCGGGAGGCGCTGTGACAATGGGTCGAAGTCAAATGCTAAGTTGTTCTGCTCCGTCCGAAGATCTAGTCCTGGAGGGAATAGGTTCCGTTCGATTATTGGAAATATCTCGTCTTGTTCAGAAACAGTCGGCCAAGGTGAGGCTCCTAATCGCAACGCTCGGCGCTCTTCCAAAAATCGTATGATTTCAATGTCAGTAGGCATGGATCGCCTCCTAAGTGAAATTTGGAAATTCCATAATCCCGAATTTTCTAGCGCTCAGGGCTAGCAATGAGCGTAGTTAGGATATTTGATGACAATCTCCCCATCCACTAGGCCAACTTACGTACCCATGTTTCGATTCCGGAAACACTGATGCCAGAAGGTAACAAAAGTAGGGTATCAGGAGATGGACTAGGGTCGGGTGTTCACTATTTGCAAACGGTGCCGGTCCGTTTGCCGGGCGCGGCGTGATGGAAATTCCCCGTTGGCCCAATCTACGGTTGATCTGATTG
>Ga0208336_1000191_pt1 | contig 25368 bp, 24 predicted proteins | sample DeeseametaMP0372_FD_184212 | JGI IMG/M metagenome (GOLD analysis project Ga0208336, IMG submission 184212) | Marine microbial communities from the Deep Atlantic Ocean - MP0372 (SPAdes) | ecosystem: Environmental > Aquatic > Marine > Oceanic | place: East of Porto Seguro, South Atlantic Ocean...
TACCCTGCATCCTTTGCGATTGTAATTTTCATATAATAGCTTTTTTCATTCGTGGGAGAGTTATTCCAGATTGCTGCTGATATTTTCCTGCTTTATCCTTATAGGATGTGCGGCATTCCTCATCAGATTGAAAAAATAATACCTGGCACAAACCTTCGTTTGAATAAATTTTTGCAGGCAGTGGAGTACTATTGGATATTTCCAATGTAACATACCCTTCCCATTCTGGTTCAAATGGAGTAACATTTACAATAATACCGCATCTGGCATAGGTTGACTTTCCCACACATATTGTTAAAACATCTCGAGGTATGCGAAAATATTCAACAGATCTAGCCAATGCAAAGCTATTTGGCGGCACAATACAAACATCTCCCTTATAATCAACAAATGATGCTGAATCAAAATTCTTTGGGTCAATAATACAATTATTTACATTTGTGAATATTTTATATTCATTAGAAACACGAATATCATAACCAAATGAAGATAAACCATAGGAGATTTTACCCCCTCTCACCTGCTTTGATTCAAATGGATCAATCATGCCAAATTCAAGAGACATTTTCTCAATCCAATAATCACTTTTGATAGCCATCAAACTCCCCACTAATCTTTTCTGATAATTTGTTAATAATTTTTAATTCAATTCCCTTGATAGACATATCATCAACTCTGGCTCCAGCAGCAAATTTATGCCCCCCACCATCAAATGATTGTGCAATATCGTTGATTATATAATTTCCGCTGGATCTGAAATTAATACGATGGTTCCCATTATTTGTTTCCTGAATCATAAAAGATACTTCTACTCCCTCAATGGTTCGGATAAATTCTGTAAATCCATCTACATCACCGTCATCTGCATCAGCTTTTTTTAACATATCCTGAGTAATAATTGACCAAACAACTTGACCATTATCTGAATAATGTAAATTTTGGATTATTAGCCCCATCAACCTGATTCGCGACAACTTATTTTGTTCATAAATACTTCGCTGAATATCATATCCATCAACACCACTTTCCAATAAATGTGCCGCCATTCGGTGGGTATCAGGAGCTGTAGATTGGTATTTAAAAGACCCCGTATCTGTTACAACAGCAGCATATAAAGCATTTGCTATTTTTAAAGGAAGGAGTGTTTTAGTTTTGCCTAGGTATTCCATATATTTCCAGATCATGTAGCCAGTTGCTGGTGCTTCAGAATGGACAATATTTAGATCAAATGGATGCCCTTCTTTTGCAGGATGATGGTCTAGTGAAATAACGGTGCTGGACTCATATACTTTTTCTCCAATTGGTCCAGTTCTGCGATGGTCACCAATATCAAAAACGATAGTTAAATCTACTTTACTTAGCCAGCCATCAAAAGAATTTTCATACACTTCTACAATGGAATCAGGATCGATAATATTCAAGTTGTCTGGTGTTGAAGTTGCATTAATAATTCGACACTCTTTACCCATATCTTTTAAAAAATAATAAAATGCGATTTCCGAACCTATTCCATCGCCATCACTATTTATGTGGGTGGAAAGTAAAATAAAATTACTCTGTTCAATATGGGATGTGAGGGAATCCCAATTATTTTTATCTAATTTTGTCATGGATTAAAGCGTAATTTACGTCGATAATGAGATGTGAAACAATTTCACAATATTGCCAAATTAATCAATTTATGGTACAACTAAAACGGGTACGCTAGCGTGATTAACAATATAAGCTGCCGTACTTCCCAATAAAAATTTTGAAATTTTACCTTTACTACTTTTGCCAAGTACAATTAAGTCTGCATCTAAACTCACGGCTTCTTCACAAATAATTTTATTTGGTTTACCTTTTTTTATTATGAACTCAACATTTATATCTTCAGCATGAAGTGAATGTATTATTCCCTTCATTTCATTTTTAGCGAGTATGGCTGTTTTTTCAAATTCAGCTTGAATAGACTCAACACTCACACGAAGCATTTCCATTTCTTCTTTCTCCATAAATTCATCATGAACATTTAAAATAACGATAGATGAATTAAATTGATGAGCTACCTGTACAGCTTTTGAAATAGCAGTATCATTTTCTTTACTTAAATCTGTAGCACATAATATTTTGTTAAACATATTTTTCTCCTTAAATCATTGTGAAACTTACAATTATAAATACGGGAATCAATATTAGAATTGACCAGAGCATATATCCGAAAAAACTTGGCATTGTAATATCATTTTCTTCAGCAATAGATTTTACCATGAAATTAGGTGCATTACCTATATACGTCATGGCCCCCATAAATACAGCTCCTAAAGATATAGCCATTAACGTGTCGGGAATCCCGTACATGAGATAATCTGCAATTTCCATGTTTTCCGGTGCGGATGAACCAGCAATATTAAAAAATACAAGGTAGGAAGGTGCATTATCTAAAAAACCGGAAAGTAAACCAGTTAACCAGAAATACATAGTATTAACGGGATTCCCAGCAGTATCAGTTACCAGATTAATAATAGCACCCATCACTCCCTTTTGCCCCGCACGAAGAATAGCAATCGCAGGGATAATTGTAATAAATATTCCCGCAAAAAGTTTTGCTACCTCTAAAATTGGAAACCAGGTAAATCCATTTTGGTTGCGGATATTCAAATCTGTAAATCTCCAGCTTATAAGGGTCAGCAATACCAATGAAATATCCCGCATAATATTCGGTATTGTCAGATGAATTCCGTGTATGGAAATATCACTGATGTCTGGTTTCCAAAATCCACTCATTAGCACTGCAAGGATCACCCCGGCTAAAAGTATGAAATTCCCCTTGCCGTCAATACTTAAGGGTTCTTTATATTGATCTTCATTTACGGAATGATTCTCTTTTTTGTAATAATAGGTATCTAATAAAAAGTAAACAATTAATAAAATAACCGAAGATACCAGCATGGGTACAAATAAGGCCTTAGTGGTCCAAAAGAAGTTAATTCCATGTAAAAATCCCAAAAATAATGGTGGGTCACCCAAAGGGGTTAATGAACCTCCAATATTTGCAACAAGGAATATGAAAAAGATAATGGTATGAATTTTATTTTTACGAGTTTTATTCGCTCTCAATATTGGGCGGATAAGTAACATAGCAGCCCCGGTAGTTCCCATCCAGGATGCCAAAGCTGTACCTATTAACAAAATAAGTGTATTTACTTTGGGAGTACCTGCTAAATATCCCTTTAGGCGAATCCCTCCTGAAATTGTAAAGAGTGCCAATAAAAGTAGTATAAAGGGTATATACTCTAATAGGATAACGTGGAGAAATTGATGAAGCGCTTCACCAAAACCTGTCCAGATTATAAAGGGGATTAGAAAGGATATTGCCCAGAATGCAGAAATTTTACCAAAATTTCTGTGCCAGAAAATCGGCGCTAATAAGGGTACAACCGCAATTGATAGCAATATTCCAATAAACGGTACTATGGAAAATAATGGCAATTCCTCACCAAGGCTTCCTGCGGAAGCCAATATTGAACTGAAAAGTATGCAAATAAATATTATATATTTAGTTTTCATTTAAAATTATTATCCAAATATTTGATTCAGACCTACAGTTAACATGAGGTTAAATTTACCCATATTTATAGTAACTATATTTCTAACAATAATTGTTTTTGCAATCATAATATTTTTATTAAGCATTGGCATAATCTTTTCTAATAAAAATATCAGAGGATCTTGTGGAAAATCCTGTGATTGCACAATTACTAAGAAAATTAAATGTCAGTTTTGTAATATGAATTCCATTTCTCATATTAATAATTAAATCCACTACTCTTCCCTGTAAGATATTCACCAGTATCTGTTTTTTTAACTAACAAACACTCTACATTTGACAGATTGTTTATCCACCTTAACCCTTCATCAAATCCTTTAACCATTACTGCTGTGGCTATAGCATCTGCCGTAGCACAATCCGACGCTACAATAGTGGCACTGACTAAATCATGCTGTATGGGATATCCCGTTTTCGGATCAATGATATGGGAATAGTCTATATTTTCCAGGGTGAAATAGTTATTATAACTTCCAGACGTTGCCACGGCTGCATCTGTAATGTGTATTGCTGCATATAATTCTGCTGCAATATATTCTGGTTCCGAGACACCTATAGTCCATTTTGAATTGAAATTATTTAGTCCAGATACCATTATTTCACCACCAATTTCAACCATATAGTTTTCAAATCCCAGATCATCTAACAATAAAGCTGCTTGATCTACTCCCCATCCTTTTGCAATAGCACTGAAATCTATTTGCGTATGGTGATTTTTCTTGCTTAAAGAATCATTTTCAAATTCTAATTTATCGATTCCTGAATAATTCAATTTCTCCTGTATTATCTTATGAGAAGGAATTTGGGAAATATTAAAATCTGGTCCGAATCCCCAAAGTTTTACCAAGGGTAAAACCGTAAAATCAAAACTTCCATCAGAGCTCAAAGAAATACTTACCGCTTTTTCGTAAAGCTCTGAAAATTCAGGTGAAATTTTAATGGGAATTGTACTCAAGTTGTCATTGAACTGTGTTAATTCGCTATTTTCAATATAGGTCGAGAATATATTATTTACTTGGGTTAATAATGAATCCACTTTCTTTTGTAATTGAATAGCATCAACCTTATTATTTGAGTTGATTATTATTGTAATTTGATAGGTTGTCCCCATTGTTTCACCAGAAAACTGGATGGGTTGATTTTTACCACAGTTGAGAGTAAATACAAATAATAATAGGGGTATTATTTTAACTTGAGTTAGCACAGAAAATTAAAAGGAATGATGTAAACTATAATCTAGAACTTATCGAATGCTATCATTTCGGGTTCCACACCCAGATTGTCCAATTCTGCTTACAGTTAACAGTAGTCTGTAGAAACCTGCTACAACTGATGCATTACAATAGGTTTTATTGCCATGTAATGGGTTTATTGTCAGCCCCCTGCTCGTTATCTTAATGAGTGAATGATTAAAGTAGCTTCCTAATATAGCCATATATTAATGAGTTGAAAAAAGGAAGTTCGCCATATTTCCTGCTTCAGCAGCCATTTCCAGCAGATAGCTCGGAGCAACCCCGAATATAATAACAAATATGGCTAAGATTCCAATTAGCATCCTTGCCGGCATAGTAGACACAGGATCCAACGCTTTCCCTTCTTCTTCCATATACATATTCACAATCAGACGGATATAGTAATACACCGATACCAAAGTATTAATTACGGCAATCACAACCAGCCAGATGTACCCATTGGCTACTGCTGCGGAGAATAGTCCGTATTTTGCGATAAATCCCGCAGTAGGTGGAAATCCAGCCAGGGAAATCATGAATAGTGTCATAGCGGCTGCCAGCCACGGGTGCCTGGTAGCTAGTCCACGGTAATCTTCTAATCCTAGACCACTCTCTTCTTTTTCTACCGCCGCTATTATGGCAAAGGAGCCAAGATTCATAATTGAGTAAATAACCAGGTAAAAAAGCACGGCTGAAAGTCCAACACTATCCAGCACCAGCACCCCTAAAACCAGATACCCGGCATGGGAAATACTTGAAAAAGCTAACATTCTTTTCACATTGGATTGCATCAAGGCAGAAATATTCCCCACGGTCATGGTCAGTGCAGCCAGTATCCAGAAAAGATTTTCCCAATGAGAAAATACTACTGGAAAGGCAATAATAAATACCTTCAGCAAAGCACCAAATCCCGCCGCCTTGGGTGCTGTGCAAAGAAAGGCTGTTACTGTGGTAGGCGCTCCCTGGTAAACATCTGGAGACCACATGTGAAATGGCACCAGGGCTACCTTGAATGCAAAACCAATAAGTAACAACCCGATTCCCAGAGAAAGATATCCATTAGAAAGAATCGCTCCTAATGAGATTGCTGATGCGATATTGTTAAAATTTGTACTTCCAGTTGTGCCGTAAATGAGAGTTGCGCCAAATAGGAAAAACCCAGTGGAAAAAGCACCCAGTAAAAGGTACTTCAAACCTGCCTCATTACTCAGGAGGCTATGACGGAGAAACCCTACTAAAACATAGAGGGATAGCGAGAGCAGTTCCAAACCAAGAAATACCATTACCAGATCATTGGCTCGAGTCATGAGCATCATCCCAATCACTGCAAAAAGGATGAGCGCCGGGTATTCTCCCTGGGTTTCACCTCCACGTTTCTCCAGATAACCCTGTGAGAAAACAAGTGTTGCCAGTCCCACAGAAAGATAAAGAATATCCAGGAATAGAGTAAACTTGTTTAGCAGCAGCATCCCCCCAAAGAGGCTTCTCTCACCTCCCCCACTTTGGACTATAACATATCCGGCAGTTATTAAACCAATGATTGCTACCAGCAGGTATAATCCAGGACGGGTGATTCGGGTCATATCCAGGGTTAGAACTAGTAAGGCTGTTATGGTTAAAATTATTTCCGGGGTAATTCCGGCTAAGTCAGCAGATGTAAAATATAGGCTTAAATCCATACGAATAATTCCCTAATATATTGTGCGATACCAATTGCCGAGTCATACAATGGATTGGTGTCACTGACGACAGTTGTGTGGACTTGTTCAAGGAGATGCTCTACTGATACATGCATATAGCTTAACAGGATATTTGGCTGAACACCTATTAGGAATACAAGGACAACCAGAGGAACAAGAGTTGCAATTTCCCTTAGATCTAGATCGAAGAGACGGGATTTGGTAGTGGAATTTATTTCATTCAGGGCAACACGGTAATACAACCAAACCATATAGATTGCACCAAGTATCACTCCCAGGATGGAAAAAGCCGCAATAACCATATTGGCTTTGAAGGCGCCGCTGATAATAAGAAACTCACCCACGAAGGCGTTCATACCCGGAAAGCCAATTGCAGCAAGTGTGAATATTGCAAAAAATACCGTGAATACAGGCACAGTCTTAAAAAGTCCTCCGTAATCTTTTATCATCCTAGAGTGGGTTCTCTCATAGATCATGCCGACACACAAGAAGAGAGCCCCGGTAATCACACCATGATTGATCATCTGAAGAATACCCCCTTCAATACCAGCTTGGTTCAATGTAAAAATGCCCAGGGTTATAAAGCCCATATGACTGACGCTGGAATAGGCGATCAACCTTTTTAAATCATTCTGCATCAGCGTGACATAAGCCCCGTAAATAATGGCAGTCACAGACAGAATAAGCAGCGGAATAAAAAGCATCTGGACTGCATGGGGAAACATAGGGAAAGAAAACCTCAGAAAACCGTATGCTCCCATCTTAAGCAGAATACCCGCCAGGAGCACACTCCCTGCTGTGGGAGCTTCTGTATGGGCATCCGGTAGCCAGGTGTGGATGGGGAACATGGGCATCTTCACCGCAAATGCGGCAAAAAAGGCGAGGAACAGCCAAAATTGTAATCCTGCAGGGTAACTAATCTTGGAAAGCTCTATTATATCAAATGTCCTGCCGCCGGCATAGTAAAGTACAATGATCCCTACCAGCATAAAAACGCTGCCAGCCAGCATAAAAAGGATAAATTTAACAGCAGCATATACCCGTTTGGGGCCTCCCCATACACCAATCAGCAGAAACATGGGTATGAGGGTGAGTTCCCAGAATAGATAAAAAAGAAAGACATTCAGAGAAACAAAAATTCCCATCATGGCTGTTTCCATTACCAAAAGAGATATGTAAAATTCTTTTGTTTTGGTCTGAATTGCCTTCCAGGAAACAGTGACGCACAGAATACTTAATATTCCAGCCAAAAATAGGAATAGAACACTGATTCCATCGATTCCAACCCGGTAGTTGATATTCCAAACAGGAATCCAGGAGTGGGTTTCAACAAACTGCATCAGGTGAGTCGTCTTATCAAAATATTTGTACACAGGCAGGGAAGCAATAAATGTAGCAATAGTGGTTGCCAGCGCCAGCCATTTGATCTGGGCGGTGTTTCTAAGCAGCAGAATCATCAGCGCCCCTGCCAATGGCAGGAACGTGATTACTGTCAACACCGGGTAAGAAAGTTCGTTTAGCAAAATACCTTCCAAAATCCGACCCTCTAAAATAACCTAACGATCATTACTATCAGCGCTACTACCCCCGCTGTCATAAACATTGCATAGTGATGGATCTGGCCGCTCTGAAACAGGAGAATCATCCTGCTCCAGGCTATGGTAAACCTGCCCAAATTATGGACAGTTCCATCAACAATAACTGTATCTATCGTTTGCATAAGCTGGGCAACTTTCATTATTGGTTTCTGAATAATAAATTCGTACACTTCACCGATAAAATTGGTTTCTGTATTTGCCAGCGGCTTATTGCTAAACCACATTAAGCCCTTTGCTCCTTTCCTGGGGAACCAATCTGTATCTAAACTAATGGTATTTTCACACCAGAGTTTTTTCAAAAGCAGGAAAAACCCTAACTGTGTAAAGAGCAGGATCTGCAGGGTTTCCCAGGTATGATAGGCAGTATAAGGAGCAAAATGAACCGGGTAAGGAAGCAGGGCATAAAGAGGTTGATAAAAGATACCCAAACCGATACAGAAAATTGATCCTATGATCATGGCAATCTCCATATTCCGGGGTGGTTCTTGAGCCTTTATTCCCCGGTCTTTGCCGAACCAGATAAAATAAGGCACTTTCAAGCCGGTATGCAGAAAGGTTCCTGCTGAAGCAAGCATTAGTGCGATAAAAGCCCACATAAGATGCTCTTCACCAAAAGCTGTCACTGTCATGGATTTACTCACAAAACCGCTGAAAAGAGGAAAGGCGGATATGGACAGCCCACCGATAATGGTGTAGATCATGGTCCGAGGCATGGTCTTATAGAGGCCACCCAATTCAGTCAGCTTTGCGGTTCCCGTTACGTAGAGCACCGAACTTATTCCCATAAAGAGCAGAGATTTATAGAGAATGTGGCAAAAGGCATGTGCTGTAACTCCGTTAATAGCCATTTGGGTGCCTAAGCCGACGCCAGCAACCATATAGCCCACCTGACTGATAATGTGGTAAGCTAACAGCCTGCGGGCATCATTCTCCAATACTGCATATACCACGCCATAAATTGCCATAACTACGCCCAGAATAATGAGAATCTCTGAGCCGGCACAGACACGGATCAAGGCATAGACTGCAGTCTTGGTAGTATAAGCACTCATGAATACAGCACCTGTGACAGTAGCGGCAGGGTAAGCATCCGGAAGCCAGGCGCCAAAGGGAGGAACACCCGCATTAAAAATAAACCCCAACAAAATAAGGAATAAGGCCATGCCCTCTATGTCTCCCGGCCACCACCCATGGAAGGGCAGATGCCTGATGGTCAGGTCGCCGCTTATTGAATAATATAATATAATCCCTGCTAACAATATCAGTCCACCGGCAACGTGCCATAACAGGTACCTAAATCCCGAAGCAACAGAAGCAGGTATTTTTCGATACCAAACCAGAAATACTGAAGAAAAAGCCATGATCTCCCAAAATAAGAATAAAGTTAAAAAATCTCCGGCAAAAGTCACTCCCAGGGAACCACCCACATAATAGAATGCAGCAAGATGTTCACCATCATTTTGAACATGGAGCGAATAAATGACTCCTATTACTCCCATGATTGTGAAAATGTAAGCGAAGACCTTACTCAATTTATCTACATTACCAAAAGTCAATTTCCAGTTCAGGAACTCATACACTCCATATGTTCCCTGGGGCATAATTACAACAGCAAGAAAAGCCGCTACAACCAGGAGCAGCATATAGCCCTGCTTCACTTTTCCCCTGAGCAGCGGAATAAGGAGTCCTCCTAAAAGGTAAAAAACAGCTGGATGAATAAAATCATTAATCATAATAATCTTCATCCTTCATAAGGCCATTCTTGCCTAACCATTTGGATACAATTATAATCACTACACAGGCGCTAAAACCAAAGAGCGACCAGAATCCAGGGATTTTATCGCCAAAAAAGTGAACTTCATGGCGGGGAATGATAAAATCCACCATAACCAGTAAAACCAAGATTCCATAAGCAATTTTCTTTACTGTTTTTGTCCGGAGAGTTTCTATCATATTCACTAATTTCATCGCACAACACTCTCAGCCAATTGGACAATAAAATCGGGATACAAACCCAGAACAACACTGACAATGGCTGTCAAACTAAGCGGAACCACTATAAAGGGAATTTCCTTGTTTTGGTTATCGTGAGTATCTTCAGCTTCATGCTCTTCTCCTGGATTTTCTCTGCCAAAATAGGCTTTATACACTATGGGGACAAAGTAAGCTGCATTAAGAAACGAGCTTGCCAAGAGCACAGCCAGGACTGCGATACTATGCCTTTCCATTGCCCCAATAACCAAATACCATTTTGTAATAAAGCCGCAAACAGGAGGGACTCCTATCATACTTAATGTGGCAATCGTAAAGGCGGCCATAGTCCAGGGCATTTTTTTGGCTATGCCGTTTAACTGACTGACCTCGGTCTTATGGGAGGAAGCATATATTGAACCAGCACAGAAAAACAGGGTAATTTTTGAAAAGGCGTGATTGGTAATATGAATAATACCACCTACCATTGCGCTGGGGGTCAGCAGTGCCGCCCCCAGGATAATGTAGGAAAGCTGGCTGATGGTTGAAAATGCCAGCCGTGCTTTCAGATTATCCTTGCTCAAGGCAATAAGTGAGGCTGTAATAATGGTAAATGACGCTAAGCTGATGGCAAAAACATCCACACCAATATCCATCATTAAGTTGGATCCAAAAACAAAGAAAATAATACGCAGGACAGAAAAAACCCCCGTCTTAACTACGGCAACTGCATGCAGCAGCGCACTCACGGGTGTGGGGGCTACCATTGCAGCAGGAAGCCAGCTATGGAAGGGCATGATAGCACATTTGGCAAATCCAAATAGGAACAAGACGAAGATTAGATACAGCAGTTCCGGCTGGGCTGACTGAACAATTGCCGGAAAAATCCCATCCTTTGAAAACTCCAGTGTCCCTGCCAGATTATAAGTGAGAATGATAGCTGCAACTAAAAAGGCTTTAGCGGCTCCCAGCAGGTAAATGATGTATTTCCTACCCCCCATTTTAGCCTCCAGGGTGTCCTTGTGGGCCACCAGAGGATAAGTGATAATGGTTAAGCCCTCATAGAACAGAAACATTGTAAAAAGGTTCGCAGAAAAAGCCACACCAATTGTAGTGGACAGGGATACGGCAAAACAGGCAAAATAGCGGGTCTGGCACTTCTCATTGGTTGAACGCATATACCCAATGGAATAAAAGGATGTAGCAATCCAGAGCAGTGCAGCTCCCAGGGCGAACAGCAGACCAAAAGCATCAACTCTGAAACTGATATCAATACCGGGCAGCAACTTGAACAGGGTATATTCAATTACCTTCTTATCGAAAACCACTGTCGGCACCATGGATAAGACAATGCCCAGCTTCAATACACCTGCAATAATAGACCAGAACTCTCTGAGATTGGGTTTTTTCCCGGCGGAAATGATGAGCAGGGCTCCTATCGTAGAGACTAATACTGCCAGTAATGGTTTTATAGATATGATGGTATCCATCTGTTCTGTTTTATCTTAGCAAGCTGATCTGACTCAACATGGAAAAATGACTGTTGTCTGATTAAAAATCTTTCTACTGCTATTCAACAATATCTTTATAGTAAAATTATAATTCACTTCTATCCCCGCATCAAATTGATTTCATCAATATTGATGGTTTGACGGTTCCTGTATAAAGCAACAATGATAGCCAATCCAACCGACACCTCTGCTGCTGCGAGGGTCATGACCAGAAAAACAAAGACTTGTCCGTCAACACTTTGGTGATAGCGAGAAAAGCCAACTAAACACAGATTAACAGCATTGAGCATCAACTCAATGGACATAAAAATAATAATAGCATTCCTTCTAAACAAAACACCCATAATTCCAATCAAGAAAAGCAGCTGGGAAAGAATAACAACATGTTCAACTGGTACGATCACTTCACTCTCCTTTTAGCTAAATAAACCGTGCCGATTAAGGCAACCAGGAGTAGCAGCGAAGCAACTTCAAAGGGCAGTAGATAATCTGTAAAAAGTGCCTTCCCTACGGCTTTGATATCTCCTACTGAACTGGGATTTAAAGTTTGATGGAGGTCTCCATCTGACCATATAGTTAAAGTGAGAATACCTAAGAATATAATTACTACCAGAAATAGGGAAAGAGCCTTATCAAGTTTTTTCAATTTCGGTAAGGCAGCTTCTCTGCCTAAATCTAAAAGCATGATTACAAATAGAAACAAAACCATAATAGCACCCGCATAAATTATAATTTCAAGAACAGCTACAAAATACGCCTCTAATAATAGATAAAGGGTGGCTATTGAAAAGAAGCAAAGGACAAGCATCACAGCACTATACACAGGATTGCGGTTTAACACTACAAATAAAGCTGAAATTATAGTGAGGCAGGCTACAAAATAAAAAAGGAATGTCATCAATTAGTAACTAATCTGGGATCAATTCTATTCTTTTATTGTAAGATTCTGTGAATTAGAATAATAATTTTTATCTTTTGTTTTATCATAAACATCAAGCAGTCCATCTTTATCAATAATCAGTTTTTCCCGAGTATAATCTGAAAAATCATAAATTTCTGTTAATTCGATCGCTTCTTCAGGGCATGCCATTTCACAAAAACCACAGAATATACATTTCAGAAGGTCAATCTCAAAACTTACTGGATAACGCTCCTTTCCATCATCCCAGGGAGAAGACCCGGGGATAATATCTATACAATCAGCAGGACAAGCTGCCGAACACATATCACATGCGACACACTTAATTCGGCCATTTGCATCTTTGTTCAACCGATGAAGACCACGATATCCTTCTGGCGGAATAAGCTTTTCTTCAGGGTATTGAATGGTTACCTTCTTTCTCAATAAATGTTTGAAGGTGACTAAAAGCCCTTGTACTAAGGCTGGGATATAAAGTTTATCCCAGAAAGTAGGTTCATACGACTTAATGATTGTTGCCATTATTTCTAAATAGTCAGGGCGAGATAACCAGCCGTGATAAATATATTGAATAGCGCCAATGGAAGCATGACTTTCCATCCCAGATTCATTAACTGATCATAACGGAAGCGCGGGAAAGTCCATCGAACCCAAATGAAGAGAAACAGAAAAAATGCAGTTTTCAAAATAAATGCTGCAACGGAAAGAACAACGCCTAACATGCCCATTGAGGTTTCATTTAAAAATGGCAGATCCCATCCACCAAAAAAGAGTGTGACCGTTAATGCCGCTGCAGTAATCATGTTGGCATACTCAGCCATGTAAAACATGGCGAATTTCATGCTGCTGTATTCAGTATGGTACCCCCCAACCAATTCTTGTTCAGCTTCGGTAAGATCAAAGGGCAGCCGATTGGTTTCTGCATAAACGGCAATTAAAAAAATAAGAAATGCAAGCGGCTGTTTAAAAACGTTCCAAGAGAGGAAATGCCCCTGCTGCTGACTAATGATATCATTTAGCCTTAATGAGCCCGATAAAAGAACGATACTTACAATAGCAAGACCCATAGTTAATTCATAACTAATGAGTTGTGCGGATGAACGGAGCCCTCCAATTAAGGGGTACTTACTGTTAGAAGCCCAGCCAGCCAATACAAGGCCATAAACGCCAATACTTGTCAAAGCGAGGATATACAGGATACCCACATTCACATCAGCAACTTGCAGGGGAATATTTCTGCCAAAAAGTGTAATATCAGAACCAAATGGTATGACTGCAAAGGTCATTAAGGCTGGAATAAGCAGCATTGCCGGAGCAAGCAGGTAAATTGGTTTATCTACACCCGCCGGTATAATATCCTCCTTCATGAGGAATTTTATTCCATCAGCTATGGGCTGTAAAAGTCCATGGGGACCGACTCTGTTTGGTCCTAATCTCCCCTGAATAAAAGCAGAGATTCGTCTTTCGGCATAAATCATGAGCAAAACTGTAAGCATTGTTGCTGCGAACACTAATAAAACCTTTACACAAATTATTAATAAGGCCAAAAAGTCCATTAAGTTTTTAAGTTTCCATTTAGCGGAAGTCCCTGGTCTCCCAATTTAAAAAAAGTCATGCCAGAATAAGATGGAAACTGTTCCCCCATCCCTTTCATTAGCTCATTGATATCAGAAAAACGCTCACCGGTTTTATATAGTAAATTCAGAATTTCCCAATCAGGGCGGGATTCTCCATTATTGGGTAACACAGACCGCAGCCATTGAACACGGCCTTGATCATTAGTGATCGTTCCCTCCCGTTCAAAAGGGGCAAGCCCAGGAAGTATAAGGTGTGCGGATTTCGCCAACCTCGTCATAGCGTAAGCCTGAACGATGATAAAATCCATTTTCGTTAATATTTTATTCCAGGTTTCATCTATTTCTTTATCGATCTCGTTATCGAGTATATATATCACCCGGATTTCCTTATCATTGATTTCCGAAGCAAGATCATCCACAATTGATGGACAAACATCATGCATACCCCGCTTATTAGGGGAGCGGTCGCTACTAATTCGGAAGCCGGATGGGTACGTTATTTCTTCGTCTTCAATGTGAGGGAAGGTTCCAATAATTCCTTTTATGAAGCGCCCAAGCATAAAATTTGTTTCATTGGTGTGAAAAGGAGATAAAACACCCGCAACTTTTTCTTCAGCGCCATTAAACTTATCACCTATCTTTTCAATTGCTGTATCCCAGCTTATTTCACTGAATATTCCATTAGATTTGAACAGGGGTCGAGTTACCCGTTCTAAATCTTCAAATCGGTGGAATCCATAGCGGCCTATATCACACATAAAGTAACCATTTACATCCTGGTTCTCCCTGGGATTTAATCGGAATATTTTCCGCTTCTGATAGAAGGCATCAATGTTACAGCCCACACTGCAATCCTGGCATACAGAAGACTTTTTTTGCAGGTTCCAGATGCGATTCTTGTGAACATAGTCTGTACTTAAAAGTGCACCTACCGGACAAATATCCGCCACATTACCGGCTAATAGATTATTAAGCGGCCGATCTTCCAGTGCTGCTATTTTTGAGCTGTAACCACGTTCATCCACAAATAATTCACTGGTTCCCGAGATTTCGCGAGTGAAACGTGTACAACGACTGCATAAGATACAGCGGTTGTGGTTAATGACAATTTGCGACCCCAGATATTCATTGGGACGTACTCTTTTATCCTCATCGAATCTACTATGGGCGTTTCCAAATTTGAAGGAGTAGTCCTGAAGATAACATTCTCCAGCCTGGTCGCATACAGGACAATCAAGGGGATGGTTTAAAAGAAGAAATTCAAGTATGTTTTTTCTTTCCTGTATAACAAGGTCGTTCTGTGTCTGCACTACCATATCAAAATTGCCGTCAACTTTCCGCTCCGGGGGAACTTCTCCAACAAACGTGTTGCATGATACCTGCAGTTTAGGCATCCCTTCTACCTGCACCAGGCACATCCGGCAGCTTCCTACGATTTCCAGGGCTGGATGGTAGCAATAATAGGGAATATCAATCCCATTCTCTAACGCAGCCTCCAAAACAGTCGTACCATTTTTTACCTCTATCTCTAAATCATCAATTTTCAAAAGTGGCATTATGCGACTGCCTCCACCTGCTGTATATAGCTGCGGAATTCATTTTCAAATTTTTCTACAAAACTGCGAACGGGCCAGGCTACTGCTTCTCCAAAGGGGCAAATCGTCTTTCCAAAACTGCCTTTTGAAAAATCAATGCGACCGCCTATGTTATCCGTGATCTCATACAGCATATCAATATCATCCGGCTTACCCTGCCCATTGACTATACGAGTAAGCATTTTTACAAGCCAGGCAGTTCCTTCCCGGCAGGGGGTACATTGTCCACAAGATTCATGGGCGTAGAATCGGGCGATATTGAGGCATGCCTGCACCATATCTACGGTTTCATCCATAACAATGACTCCTGCGGAACCCAGCATGCTCTTTTTTTCTACCAGGTCCTCAAAATCCATTTTTACGTCCAATGCTTCCTCCGCAGTGAGAATTGCCGATGATGATCCGCCGGGGAAAACAGCTTTTAATTGCTTATTCTCTGGAATGCCCCCAGCTCTGTCAAAAATCAATTCTTTAAGGGAGATGCCCATAGGTTCTTCAAAAACTCCGGGATTGTTTACCGTGCCTGATACACAGAAAAGTCTCGGTCCGGGACCTTTTTCGGATCCGATAGATTTAAACCAGTCAGCTCCGTGATTAATGATATGGGGAAGACAGGCAAGGGTTTCAACATTATTTACCACCGTTGGACAGTGCAAATAACCTTCGATGGCAGGAAAGGGTGGTTTTATTCTTGGCCAGCCCCGTTTACCTTCCAGGGATTCAATCAATCCCGTCTCTTCACCGCAAATATAAGCTCCAGCGCCGCGATGAATAACAACCTCCAGATTGTAATCTGAGCCAAGAATCCCCTGGCCTAATAGGTTGGCTTGATATGCTTCAGCTAATGTTTTCTTCAACAACTGATATTCTTTATAGAATTCTCCCCGTATGTAAATGAAGGCTGTATTGCAGTTAATAGCATAGGATGCAATAATCATCCCTTCCAACATCTGATGAGGAGTTTTATTCATCAATAGTCTATCCTTAAAAGTACCCGGTTCACTTTCATCGGCATTGTTAATTAGGTATTTTGGTTGATCACTATCTTTGGGAATAAAGCCCCATTTCACCCCGGTGGAAAATCCAGCGCCACCCCTGCCGCGCAGGTTGGACTCTTTCACTTCCTGAATAACAGCGTCAGGTTGCATAGCAAGCACCTTTTCTAAAGCCTTATATCCACCGACACTTTTGTAAAAGGGGAGTGTATGACAGTCTTTCTGATGAATATGTTCCGTCAGGACAGGTTTAAAAGCGTTCATGGCAGAGACTCCAGCAATTCATTAAATCTTTCATTGGTTAACCCCTCATGATAATCGTTATTGATCTGTACTACCGGCGCTGTGCCGCAGGAGCCAAGACATTCTACTTTCATGAGTGTAAACCGTCTATCATCGGTCGTTTCACCGGGTTTGATACTAAATTTATTGGTTACATGATCAACTAACGCATCAGCTCCATTAACGCTGCAGGAAAGTGTTTGGCAAACTTGAATTTTATGGCGGCCTTGAGGTTTAGTAAAGAACATACTATAAAAGGAAACACAATCCATGACAATTGCAGGGTGACATTCTACCAAGTCAGCAATGGTATCAATGACGCTCCCAGAAATATATCCTTCCTGCGCCTGCGCTAAATGCAGTAGAGATAATGTGGCTGATTTCTTATCCGGATATTGGGAAAATATTCTATCCACTTTATCCGGATTGGCAAAAATAAACTTTTCTTGGGGAGTGGCCATGGTGTTCAACGATCCAATTCTCCTGCGATAACGTTCGTGCTCCCGATAATTGCCGGTGCATCGGATAGCATATGTCCCTCAATCAGTTTGGGAAAAATTGAATAATTCATCAGTGACGGCGGACGTGTGCGGACCCTGTAGGGCACCCTGCCTCCATCGGAAACAATGTAAAAACCAAGCTCTCCATTGGGAGATTCCGTAGCTACATAGGCCTCTCCAATGGGTGGTGTCATTCCTCTATTACGCATAGTAATCTCAAAATGATATATCAATCCTTCTATTGAATTATAAACCTCATCTTTTGGGGGAAGACTAAAACCTAAATCCGGATCAACCATAACATCGCCTGCAGGCATTTTATCCAAAGCTTGGCGGCAGATTTTCACAGATTGACGCATTTCCTCCATTCTAACCAAATATCTGTCAAATACATCTCCATTTAATGCAATGGCCACATCAAAATCGAATTCCTCATACCTGGAATATGGCTCTTGCACACGAATATCCCAATCAATACCCGATGCCCGTGCCATGGGTCCCGAGAGTCCGTAAGATATGGCATCTTCTTTTGATATTATTCCGATATCCTTGGTCCGATCCTGCCAGATACGATTTTTATTTAAAAGGGTCTCAATATCCCGGGCAACCACATCCACATTATCAAGAACTTTGATAACGGCTTCATCAAATTTGTCCGGAATATCCCGCATTAAACCTCCAACCAAAGTATAGCTGGTTGTAAGCCGCGTACCTGTTGCTATCTCAAACAGGTCATAAATATCTTCCCTGAGCCGAAATCCGTACAGAAAAGCAGTCAGGGCTCCCAAGTCCACTGCCAGCATTCCCACATTCAAAATATGATCAGCAATTCTGCTCAGTTCGCACATTAGTACACGAATATATTCTGTACGTTTAGAAACTTCAAGCCCCATGAGTTTTTCTGCTGTCAAAGCATAAGCTACATTGTTACAGAGCGGGGACAGATAATTCATGCGGTCTGTAATAGTTATGTATTGGTTATAATCAAGGTATTCGCCCAGTTTTTCAAATCCGGAATGGAGATAACCAATTTCGGGGGTGCCCTTGATAACAGTTTCCCCTTCCAGTTCCATAATAATACGCAGAGTACCGTGAGTAGATGGATGCTGGGGGCCAAAGTTGAGAACCATCCGCTCGGTATCCATTGGCTGATCTGCTCCCTGCACCATTATTGTGCAGCCTCTTTATTTATTCCACGTTTAACCACCGGAAAATCATCTCTTTCTTTCCTTCCCAAACGCGGATAATCTTTTCGTAATGGATGGCCTTGAAAATCGTCCGGGTTCATGATGCGGATTAGATTGGGATGGCCTTTAAATGATATCCCAAAAAGGTCATATATTTCTCTTTCCTGCCAATCGGCAGTTTTCCATAGAGATTCTGCGGATGGTAATTCGGGTTGATCTTCAGGCACGTATGCTTTTATGGTTACTCTTTCTGCAGTTTCGTGTGACAGCAGGTGGTAAACAACAGCAAAGCGCTCAAAACCGCCCAGCGTTAAATTATCTATAGCGGTAATATCAGCCAGGAAGTTAAATCCATTGTCCCTGAACAATTTTAGAACATCTAAGTTATAGGACCCTTGAATATGAATGATATCTTCCCCTGCAAACTGGGTGGTATCAAGGGTGACACTCGGGAACTTATCATGGACCTTGGTAATAATTTTTGAAAGGAGCATTTATTTCCCCCGAGTAGTCGAATAATCAGAAAATTTTTCTGTTTCCACTAATTTCTGCAGTTTAATTAAACTCTCCACCACTCCTTCGGGACGTGGAGGGCAACCGGGGACATAAACATCGACTGGTATAAATTTGTCTACACCCTGAATGACACTATAGGTATCAAATACACCGCCAGTTGATGCGCAAGCGCCCATAGCAATAACCCATTTTGGTTCGGGTATCTGTTCATAAATTCGAATCAGAACCGGCATCATTTTTATTGAAATTCTACCAGCAACAATCAGTAAATCGGACTGCCGCGGCGAAAAACGTATGGCTTCGGCGCCAAACCTAGCTATATCTGTACGGGCAGCTAATACCGCCATGAATTCTATCCCACAGCAGGCAGTACCAAAAGGCATAGGCCAAAGGGAATGTTTTCTGCCCCAATTGACAGCGCTTTCCAGTGTGGTGGTTAAAATGTTTGATTTAATATCATCCGGCTGCATATCTTGTCTCCGTTATTTATGTCTGTACAGTTTAATGTGTGTCCATACACATGTTATTCAAATGTCTTAATCTGCCTTATAAGAATAAGCTTAAATTTAGGTAGGTTAATCCCAATCAAGCGCTCCCTTTTTCCAGACATAAACGTAGCCAAATGTGAGGATAGCAAGAAATACAACCATTTCAATAAAAATAAATTTTCCAAATGGCAGGAAATCACGGTAAACAACCGCCCAGGGGAAAAGAAATACTATCTCAATATCGAAGATTATAAATATCAGCGCAATCAGAAAATATTTAATGGATATGCGGACTCTTGTTTTTCCCACTAAATCAACACCGGATTCATAGGGCATATCTTTGACAATATTTTTCACTCTGGGGCCAAAATAATGGGAGGCAAGCAGAGATATAAACACAAATCCAAAAGCTAGAATGAACACCACCAGTATAGGGAAATAATTTTCAATCATATTATAATTTTACTCTTATAACTCATTTATTATCTTTTCTCAATCTCCGTTTACGCTCTTCATGGCGTACCCTACCTTCCTCAAAGCGCTGTTTTTCCACATCTGTTTCAGGGTTTACCATTGGAACTCCCTGGGGTTTGCCATTGTCATTTAAGGAAACAAAGGTCAGGTAGGCAGAAGAAGTGTGGTAGATAGCGCCGGTTTTCGGATTTTCAGATTCAATCCGCACCCCCACTTCCATAGAAGATTTACCGGTATAATTCACCGAGGATTTTAATATCATGATATCACCCATTTTTACCGGGGCCAGAAAATCCAATTGATCTACACTGGCGGTGACAACTGCGGTACGGGCATGTTTGTAGGCAGACATGGCGGCACACATATCCATAAGATGCATAACCCTGCCACCCAGTACATTACCTAATAAATTGGTATCATTAGGGAGAACCAACTCATGCATAATGACTTGGGTATCCTTGAGAGCTTTTGTTTCCATTCAGAGATTATCCTTTCCAGAGATTTATAGATTTTTCAATAAAGCCAATAAGAGGTTCCCAATAAATAAAGAAGAGAATGTTCTGGGCAGAAAATAATATAATAGACCAATTTACAACCGGGTGAGCTTCAATTTTATTTACCTCACCTTCTACATCGACTAGGTACATACTTTTGACAATTTTAAAATAATAGTACAGCGAGACCACTGAATTTAAAATGGCAACCACAGCCAGCCAGTAGAATTGTTGATGTTTAAATAACTCAGCAAAGATATAAAATTTTCCTACAAACCCAGCCGTTGGCGGCAAACCGGTAAGGGAAATGAGTGTCAGCGCCATGAAGGCACATAGAACCGGGTTTTTCCTACTCAGCCCATCCCAATCGTTAATATGATGGGCATTAAGTTTATTGGAGGCAAATATAGCCATGTAAAAGGCGGCGAGATTCATAAAGAGGTAAATAAAAAGGTACAGCATGATAGCGCGTACTGCGTCAGGGCTGATTATGGCAAATGCCATCAACATAAAGCCTACATGTGAAATAGTGGAATACGCCAGCAATCTCTTTACATCTTCCTGCTGAACTGCCAGCAGGTTGCCCAGGGTCATGGTTATGGCTGAGGCTACTGCAATGAGTGCTGGCCAATTTATATTGGTAAGGGGCAAGGTGGCGCTTACGCTGCCATCCAGGGTGAACATGGTATAGAATACACGAATCAAAATGGCAAATCCGGCTGCCTTTGGTGCTACCGATAAAAAGGCGGTAATGGGCGTAGGTGCGCCTTCATACACGTCCGGTGTCCAGAAATGAAACGGCACCATGGATATTTTATAGCCAAATCCCACCAGTATTAAAATAAGGGGGAAGTAAATGCTTAAAGGGTATTCAATGGCTTGCAGTGCGGCGGTAATTACTCCAATATCGGTTGAGCCGGTGATACCATAGAGGATGCTCAGTCCAAACAACATTAAGCCGGAAGCAAAGGAGCCGAAAATTACATATTTCAGCGATGCTTCATTGGATTCTTTATCATTCTTCAGCATTCCTGCCAGTATATACGATGGAATACTCACCAACTCAATCGAGAGATAAATCATTATTAGGTTGATTGAGGATGACATGAGAAACATGCCCAGAAGAACGATTAACAGCAGGGCATTATATTCAGCTGAATAATTTTTGTCTAACTGTTTTTCATAACGGGATATGAGAATAATGGAAAAAGTACTAAGCAAAAATATCATTTTAAAAAAATGAGAAAAAGGGTCAATACTGATCATCCCCATAAACAAACCATGAGATTCACCATAACTCTGCCAGAGGAAAACACTTGCCAATAGTATAGCGCCAAGGGATAGAGAGAAGGTATATTTCTTACAAGCAGGAATTACATCCAATACGATCACCAGCAAAATAGCTGAAATAATAATCAGTTCGGGAATATAATATGTTAGACTGCTGAGGTTCGACATTTCAGTCTCCGTTAAATTACGGATTGTACGATTTTAATGATTCCATCCATTGCCGGGCTGATCATATCCAGTAATGGCGCTGGATAGACGCCTAAGAATAAGATTAATACTGCAAGTGGAATTATGGTGAATAATTCCCTGCGGCTAATATCCGTTAAATCTTTATAGGTTTCATTGAGTGGTCCCAAAAAGATTCTCTGGTATGCTCGTAAAAAGTAAATGGCATTCAATAGAATTCCTAAAGTACCAATAATGGTTAAGGTGCGGAAAACACTGAAGCCGCCGATAAAACACATGGCTTCACTGATAAACCCGGAAAGGGCTGGCAGACCAAGTCCCGCAAAAAATGCAAAGGCTACAAAGCCAGTATAAACGGGAACCTTGGCGCCCAAACCGCCAAATCCCTGCTGGCCGGCTAATTCCGGCTTTTCATAATCATTGGGGAATACTATCCAACGATGATGAGCTCTATCATATAACATGCCAACTAGCAAAAACAACATTGCCGTGATGGTTCCATGGTTAAACATCTGCATGAGAGCGCCATTCATTCCAGCCTGGGCACCGGCAGGGCTGTCACTGATGGCAGCAGCAATTCCCAATAGCACATAACCCATATGACTCACCGATGAATAGGCTACCATCTTCTTCAAGTCAATTTGGGCGATAGCATTGGTAGCACCCCAGATAATGTTTATTACTCCCAGCACAGCCAGGATATAGGCAAAGTTTACAGCCTCACCTGGTAGTAAGGGGTAACTGATTCGCAGGAATCCATAGGTACCCATTTTCAACAGCACACCCGCAAGAATAACCGAAACGGCTGTGGGCGCCTCCACATGTGCCAGGGGCAGCCAGGTATGAAAGGGAACAATGGGTACTTTTATAGCAAAACCTATAAATAGGGCTATCCAAATGAGGTATTTAACGCTTAATCCCCAGAGGGTGGCATCAATACTGCCCACCGTTTGAATGAGCGTGATAAGGCTGAACGTATGTGGATCAGAGTAATAATACAATGCCAGTAGTGCCAGCAGCATGAATACAGATCCAAATAATGTATAGAGGAAGAATTTAATGGCAGCGTACATTCGCTGTGGTCCGCCCCAGATACCGATGAGAAAATACATGGGCAGCAGCATGACTTCCCAGAATATGTAGAAGAGGAAGAAATCCATGGATAAAAACACACCCATCATTCCGGCATCCAATAGGAGGAAAAGAGAAAAGTAGCCTAAGGCTTGTTTTTCAATTTTCCAGCTGGAAATGATGCAGATAAAAGATAGGAGAGCAGTTAATAAAACCATGGGGATGCTTAAACCATCTACGCCTAAAAAGTACTGGATGTTAAAATGCGTAATCCAATTCAATTGTACGGTAAATGGTGATTCTGTGATGCTTAAAGCCGGATCAAAATTAAGATATAAAATTCCTGCCAGGACCAGCTGAATACCGGTTGTAATTGCAGCAATCCATTTATAATAATGGGCGTTTTCTTTTCCGTACAACATAGCAAAAAACAGCATTAAAACTGCTCCGGCTACAGGTACAAATATCAACAGGGTGAGTATTGACGATTCCATATTATCCTCTAATTAAAATTGTTGAATTAAAATAATGAGTAGCAAAGCTCCCAACATTCCGCCAAGGAGGTAGTTCTGCACCACACCATTTTGAGTTGATTTCAAAGTCTTACCAAAATATTGAGTAATTTTCCCAAGTCCGTCCACCACTTTTTGATCCAGCCAGTTATAATCTACCTCGGCGGATTTATCCGAAAGTTTGATAGTGAGCCAGCCCCAGCCATCTATAAATTTCTGATCATAAACATCCCAATCAAGTTTTGAGCATAACCAGGATAGTGCCAAAAAGGGTTTGTAAATAATGATATTGTAAATTTCATCAATATAGAATTTGTTAAAAGAAAGATTGTAGAGCTTTAATTTATTTGCCATGCCCGCTATTTTAGCCGCATCCACTTTTCTTAAGAGATAAAAGAGAATAGCCAGCAGAATACCAATAGTTGCTACGGTCAAGGAAATTCCCATGGCTGTATAATGGGCATGATGAATTCCCTCCTCAACCGCATGCATATCCAATCCAGCCACATTTTCTATCATTGGGACTGCCTCAGTAAACCATCCGTGGTTATCCAGAGGATTAACAGAAAACGGCACCGTAAAGAATATAGCGAAACTCAATCCTGCCAGCAGAATGAGGGGCAAGGTCATCTGGAAAGGTGATTCATGGATATGGGCATAAACTTTATCATTGGCAGGCTTTCCAAAAAAGGTGAGGAAGATTAAGCGGAACATATAAAAAGCCGTAATGACTGCGGCGCCAAATCCGGCAATGGGCAGAAAGAGCGTCCAACCATGGTGTAAATGGTAATAAGATAAAGTACCGGCCAAGATTGCATCCTTAGATAAAAAGCCGGAGAAGAAGGGTACACCCGAAATAGCCAGAGTAGCAATGAGCATTGTCCAGAAGGTTATGGGCATTTTATCACGCAATCCACCCATATTGTTCATATCCTGAGGATCAGTTTCATGGTCATTAAGTTCATGGAGAGCATGGTGCATGGCATGGATTACAGAGCCACTGCATAAAAAGAGGCAGGCTTTAAACATGGCATGAGTGGTTAAATGGAAGAATCCGGCTTGATATGCGCCAACCCCAAGAGCCATAATCATATATCCCAACTGGCTCACCGTAGAGTATGCCAATACGCGCTTGATGTCATTTTGAGTGATAGCGATGATAGCCGCCATGATTGCGGTAATTCCCCCTACTACTGCAATAATTTCCAATGCCCCTGGTGTCAGTATTGGGAAAATCCGCACCACCATATACACCCCGGCTGCCACCATAGTTGCCGCATGGATTAGGGCGCTGACTGGCGTAGGGCCTTCCATGGCATCCGGCAGCCAAATATGCAGGGGAAACTGGGCAGATTTACCTACTGCGCCCATAAATACCAAAATCCCTGCAATGGTCAAGAGACCCATATTCCCGGCAAAAGCGCCATTGCGAACACCCTCAATTAATCCATCAATCTGGAAAGTACCGATGGTGAAGAAAAGAATCATAATACCGATGAACATGCCGATATCCCCTACCCTGTTGGTGAGGAAGGCTTTTTTGCAGGCATCAGCGGCGCTGTTTTTTTCAAACCAGAAGCCAATTAAAAGATAAGAGCTTAAGCCAACCAATTCCCAAAATATGTACATCATTATGAGATTATCAGCCAGTACAATGCCGTTCATAGAAAAGGTAAATATT
>Ga0208336_1000192_pt1 | contig 25318 bp, 24 predicted proteins | sample DeeseametaMP0372_FD_184212 | JGI IMG/M metagenome (GOLD analysis project Ga0208336, IMG submission 184212) | Marine microbial communities from the Deep Atlantic Ocean - MP0372 (SPAdes) | ecosystem: Environmental > Aquatic > Marine > Oceanic | place: East of Porto Seguro, South Atlantic Ocean...
ACACGGTACTACAGACGAGCCTATCCGCCTATAGGGGGTAAGATATGGACATTCTTTTTGTTATATTAGAAGGGCGTGGGGGTGGTAAAAAACCAAAGAATATTTTAAGACACAGTTACCATAACAGTGGAACGCTTTCCTTGGTGTATGGGTGTTCACATTATTTTGTTCACATTATTTATATATATTAGACATTAATTGAATCAATATGACACATCCCATAAACAATAAAGCCCTCGTCGTTAAACGAAGGCTTTTATGCTTTATTGAGGGGTGGGCGATGAGAGATTTGAACTCCCGACTTCCTCCTTGTAAGGGAGGCACTCTGACCAACTGAGTTAATCGCCCTATTTTTTTATATTTTCAAGATACAGCTGCGAAATTAAGATGCTTTTTTTATTTTTGATGTTGATTTCTTCGTTGTTTTCTTGACCGGTTTTTTCTTCCGTCCATTTAACCCCGGCAGCGCCACATCAATCACATCCATCATTTCATGGGCAAAATGAAACGTCAGGTCTTTTTTAATATGGTCGGGTATATCTTCCAGGTCTTTTTTATTATGATCAGGGAGAATGATGGTTTTTATTCCTGAACGGTGCGCAGCAGTAACTTTTTCTTTTACACCTCCTATGGGTAATACATTGCCCCGCAATGTGATTTCACCCGTCATTGCTAATTTATCTACCACGGGTTTTCCCGTTAATAATGATAACATAGCTGTAAACATACTTACACCTGCAGAAGGTCCATCCTTGGGTATGGCTCCTGCCGGGACATGGACATGGATGTCTGTTTTTTTGTGAAAATCTTCATCAAGACCAAGGATATCTGTATGGGAGCGAATATATGTCAAAGCTGCAGTTGCTGATTCTTTCATGACATCACCAAGGTGGCCGGTTAACGTTAGAATTCCTTTCCCTTTCATTTTGGACGCTTCAATGAATAAGATATCTCCACCGGCGGCTGTCCAGGCCAATCCTGTGACCACTCCGGGTTTGGTTGTGCGTTCTGCCAATTCTGAATAAAAACGCGGTGCGCCTAAATAAGCTAATACCTTCTTTTTCGTAAGCTTTGTTTTCTTACTTTTATTTTCTACCTGGTCCCGGGCTACTTTCCTGAGTACGTTGGCAATCTCGCGTTCCAGATTACGAACTCCTGCTTCCCGGGTATATGAACGAATTAATTCTTTTATGGAAGTATCATCGAAGCCAACTTCTTTTTTAGTCAGGCCGTTTTCTTCAATCTGTTTGGGGATCAAGTGCCGCTTGGCAATCTTCAATTTTTCATCTTCAATATAACCGCTGAACTCCAATATTTCCATTCTGTCCCTCAGTGCCGGCGGAATGGGGTCCTGATAATTGGCTGTGGCGATAAACATGACTCTACTCAAGTCAAAATTCACTTCCAGGTAATGATCGCTGAATGTATTATTTTGTTCCGGATCCAATACTTCCAAAAGTGCCGATGATGGATCGCCGCGAAAATCCATACCCAGTTTGTCAATCTCATCCAGCATGAATACAGGGTTATTTGTTCCGGCTTTTTTCAGCGATTGAATAATCCGTCCCGGCAAGGCGCCAATATATGTTCTGCGGTGGCCGCGTATTTCAGCTTCATCCCGTACTCCGCCAAGGGAAATACGGATGAAATCCCGTCCCATAGAGCGTGCAATGGATTGGCCCAGAGACGTTTTACCCACTCCAGGAGGTCCGGCAAAACACAGGATCGGTCCACGAACGACGGCATCAGGATCTTTTTTCTGTTTTAGCGAGCGCACAGCTAAATATTCCAAAATTCTTTCTTTAACCTTTTCTAGACCATAATGGTCTTTCTCCAAAATTTTCCAGGCTTTCTTTATGTCCACGGTATCTTTTGATGATTTAGACCAGGGTAAATCAGCCAGCCATTCAATATACGTCCGGGCCACGGAATATTCAGGTGACTGCGTGGGAATGCGAGATAAGCGGTCCAGTTCCTTCAAGGCAACTTTTTCTGCTTCTTCAGACATTTTGACTTCTTTGACTTTAGCTTCCAGTTCATTGAGTTCTACAGAGCCTTCATCTTCACCCAGTTCTTTCTTGATGGCCTTCATCTGCTCCCGCAGGTAATATTCCCGCTGGGTCTTAGATATTTCATCATGGACCTCACTCTGGATTTCTTCACCCAGCTTGATCCGTTGAATTTCCCTCGCTAATACTGCGATAGATTTTTCTACACGAGCTTTAACATCGAGTTCCTCCAGTATATCCTGTTTTTCAGAATTGGAAACAGTTAAAAGGGAAATGGCACGGTCAGCAAGACGTGCAGGCTTTTGGATGTTGGATAACATGCCCGAATGTTCTTCCGTAAGGTTGGGCGCTACATGAATAAGTTCGGAAAATGTATTGCGCAGATTTTTAACCAACGCGTCCAGTTTTATATCAGATTCTTCCACATCCTTTACTCGAGTTACTTTGGCGATAAAATATGGATCATCATCCACATAGTCCAGCATCTTCACCCGTTCCACTCCTTGAACAATGGCGGATTTACTGTTATCCGGCATGTCAAAAACTTTTAATACGACAGCGAGCGTACCGTAAGAATACAAATCTTCAGGCCGTGGGTCTTCTATAGAACCGTCTTCTTGGGCAACAACAACGATATGTTTATCTTGTGGCGCTAAGTCATTAATAAGTTTCAAGGATTTTTCCCTACCAACATAAATAGGAATAACCTGCTGGGGAAACAGGACAGTATTCCGCAGTGGCATTACGGGATATTCTTCAGTTTTCTGCTTTACATTTTCAGCCATTATTTTCCTTTTAGAAATTTAATTAATATTACTCAATAAATATGCCAAAGTATATTATATGCACATATGGCAGACTTATTCAGCCCCATCGTCATATTAATCACGAAGGTAAGAAATGACAGGACACGCAATCCAGGCGAAATTCATGGAGAATTTTGGGAACAAGACCAACACCGGGTATCGTCATTTCCTGCTTATGACACGTCAGGCAGGATTTTTCATCGATGAATTTTTGATGCGGTCCCGCCTCTCGATCTGGAAAAAGGTCTGAAAGCTGGGGCGGTATTTTACCATCGATCATGATTACGCTGTTTACTTTTGGTTCTACAAATTCATCGCTGTTCTGTATCGAATACATAATACTTGCCAAGACAACTCCGGCCACAGCGATCAGGCTATAAACGATTGTTTTATTCATTAAATGTGAACACTCCGCCCAACCTGGCTTGTTCATCTGCGTGGTATGAACTGCGCACCAATGATCCGGATTCAACAACGCTAAAACCCATCTCTAAACCCAATTCTTTATATGCGGCAAATTCTTCATTTTCAACATATCTGGCTACTGGCAAATGATTTTTCGTGGGTTGGAGATATTGACCAATGGTGAAAATTTTCACGCCAATATCGACTACTTCCTGCATCGTAGCAATGACTTCATCTTTTCTTTCTCCCAGTCCTACCATGATACCCGTTTTTGTCAGTAACCCATAATCTACAGAATGATTCAATACAGCCAAACTGCGCTGCCAATTGGCTTGCGACCGTACTCGCTTGCTGATCCTTTCCACACATTCAACATTGTGGGAAAAAATCTCCGGTCGGGCCGCAAATACTTTTTCTAACGCAGGATAATAGCCCTGGAAGTCTGGTGTTAATACTTCAACAGTACATGCAGGAACATGCTTATGAATCTGCCTGATTGTATCAGCCCAGATCTGTGCACCAAAATCTCCTTTCAGATCATCCCTGTCCACCGAAGTGATAACTACATGACGCAAATTCATTTTATTCACTGCCATGGCAGTACGCGTTGGTTCCATTGGATCATTCCATTTCGGTCGTCCCGTTTTCACAGAACAAAATCCACACGCCCGGGTACAAATATCACCCAGGATCATGATCGTAGCAGTCCCTCTTCCCCAGCATTCATAAATGTTCGGGCAACGCGCTTCTTCGCAGACTGTATGCAGATTATTCGTCTGCACAACCCGACCTACAAATTTATAACCCTCTCCAATTTGCAGACGGATTTTGGGTTTTCTGATTCTAGGTGCTTGAACAGCTGTCATCAAAACAGGTGCTCCAGATCCATGTTTTCAAGGTTCTTTTGCACAGCTTCAATAAACTGCGCACCGCCAGCACCATCAACCAAGCGATGATCAAAACCAATGGATAGATACATTATACTGCGAATGCCGATTGTATCCCCTTGCGGAGTTTCAATCACTACCGGCTTTTTCTTGATCGTACCCACTCCCAATATGCCAACGTTGGGCTGGTTAATAATGGGTGTTCCGGTGGTCACATTGAACATTCCAAAATTCGAAATAGAGAAAGTCGACCCTGAAAGTTCTTCCGGTTTAATCTGTTTAGTGCGTGCTCGCACTGCCAAATCGCGTACTTTTCTGCAGAGTCCCAGGAAATTCAATTCCTCACATTGGGGTATGACCGGTACCATCAAACCGGCTTCCACAGCTACAGCCAATCCAATATTGACATTCTTCTTATGAATAATGGTAGTTCCTTCCAGTGAACTGTTCATATCCGGGAAGGCCTGCAAGGCACGGACACAAGCATAAACAATGAATGGTGTATAAGTTAATGAAAAACCTTCCCGTGCTTTGAAGCTCGGTCCATTTGCATCAACATATTGCACAATGTGTGTCATATCCACTTCATTCATCAGATGGACATGGGCTGATGTATCCAGACTCAAGCGCATATGTTCGGCAATCGATCTGCGCATTTTATCCATTTCAACGCGTTCATCCGTTAATTGTGAAACCACAGGCACAGAAACTGCAGGAGGTTCTGGTGCAGCAACCTGAGCTGCCGTGCGCTGCTCGAGATGAGCGAGGAGGTCTTTCTTTGTGACACGGCCATTCTTTCCTGTGCCGGTAATGGCAGCAAGTTCTTCCTGACTTACTCCTTCTTTGCGGGCGATGGATTTAACAACGGGTGTGTAATATTTTTTCTCTGCTGAAGGTACAGGAGACTCGGGTTTAGTTGGCACCGGCGGCAAAGGTTCAGGTTGCTTTATAGCTGGTGGCGGTTCGGGTTTAGTTTCCGTCTCTGGCTCTGGAGTTGTCTCTGACGGCGTAGGCGTAGCGCCAGATTCATCTGTATCAATGCGGGCAATCACTTTGCCTACTTCTACAACATCATTGGGTTCTGCTAAAATTTCAGTAATGATTCCACTATTTGGCGTAGGTATTTCAGCATCGACTTTATCTGTTCCTATTTCCAATAGTATTTCATCAGTAGCGATGGTATCGCCCACTCCTTTCCGCCATTCTAAAATTGTCCCTTCTGTAATCGATTCACCCATTTTGGGCATAACTACATCTACGACCATAATTAATACTCCAATAATTCTGTTAACGCCGCAACAATATCAGATGTTTGCGGCAAAATTTGTTTTTCAAGATACCAATTGTATGGCACCGGCGAATCTTGCGCCGCTACTCGCTTGATGGGACCATCAAGCAATTCGAAATATTCATCGGCAATAATGGCTGAAATTTCTGCACCAAACCCATTGGTGAGATTATCTTCATATACAACCATGGCTTTACCCGTTTTATCCAATGAAACTCTAATTGATTCTCGATCCAATGGGTTCAATGTACGCAAGTCAATTATTTCAACGTTACCTATCGCATTACATTTTTTCACAGCTTCAATTGATTTTTGGACCATAGCACCCCAGGTAATTATGGTAACGTGATCTCCTTCTCGAACAACCCTTGCTTTACCAAAAGGCAGAACATAATTCTTATCGGGCTCGGGTGTAGCACAATAACCTTGGCGATATAACCCTTTATGCTCCATGAACATCACGGGATCGTCCATACGGCAGGCAGCTTTTAAGAGTCCTTTCGCATCTGCAGCTGTTGCAGGGTAGGCAATATAAATACCTGGCAAGTGGATAAAATAACCGTCGATGGACTGGCTATGACAGAGGGCACCATGAATATATCCTCCCACAGGCACGCGTATGACTATAGGGCAGCTCCATGTATTATTGGATCGGTAACGCATGGTGGCCACTTCGTTTCTGATTTGCATCATACCATACCAGATATAATCTCCAAATTGTATTTCAACTACGGGCTTCCAACCGGTAACAGCCATGCCCACAGCAGTACCAATAATAGATGATTCTGCCAATGGTGAATTGAACACACGATCTTTGCCAAATTTATCCGTGAGTCCTTTCGTTGCAGTAAATACTCCTCCTTTAGGATCAGCAATATCCTGTCCAAATATCACCATTTTATCATTGGTTTGCATTTCTTCTGCCAAAGCGTGGTTTATGGCATCTATGATGACTATCTTATCCGCGATTTGATTTAAATCTGCTGTTTCTAATTGACCGTTATTAGAATAAATATGATCCATGGCCGTGTCTATGTCTGGATGATCCTGTTGTTCAGCCCATTCTGCATCTTTATCAATTTGTGTAAAAACTTCTTTTTTGATCTTGTCAAAATCTTTTTGATTGATAATTTTCCCAGCAGTACACATCTGCTCAAAACGTGTTATCGGATCTTTAGCCTGGTCTTCAGATAATTCATCTTCTGTTCTGTATTTACGCTGATCGTCTGAAGAAGAATGTGGGAGTAAGCGCACCACATGGCTAATGATGACTGTCGGCCCTTTTCCTTTCCGAGCTCGATCAGCAGCTTTCTTAAAAGCGAGATGTGTTTCAAAAAAATCCGTGCCGTCCACATTAAAGCGCGCCAAGTTTTGATAACCGGAAACCATCGAATAAACAGATCCTCCGGCTGTCTGTTCGGAAATATGAACACTGATTGCATATTCATTGTCTTCTACGTGGAAAATGACGGGTACTTTTTCCCGACTGGCCCAATTCAACGCTTCGTGGAAATCTCCCTGGCTGGTTGAACCCTCTCCACAGGAAACATAAACGATCTCCTTGGTCTTATCCCATTTACGTGTCATTCCGCTGCCCACTGCCTGTAAAAATTGTGTTCCGGTTGCACTGGATTGGCTGACAATGCGTAGTTCTTTATGTCCATAATGCTGGGGCATTTGGCGTCCGCCGGAATTGGGGTCATCTGCTTTTGCTAAAAAACATAATAATTGTTCTTTCGCCGTCATACCCAAACCTAAACATAACGCAGCATCACGGTAATAGGGATACGCCCAATCTTCTCCGGGACGCATGACTGTTGCGGCAGCTAATTGTGCGGCCTCATGACCTGAACAACCGATTTGGAAAAAGCTTTTACCCTGTTTCAGCATGATGAGCATTTTTTCATCTAGCCGCCTAGCGGTTACCATTTTGCGGTAGACTCCCAGCAATTCTTTTTTCATGAATCCATACAATCGGGCCATCAAACACCCTCATCCGTTTTATAATGGAAAACCATGTTGAATTCTTTAATCAATAATTTCTTTACCTCATCCATTTTAATTGCAGTGCCCAGGAGATTCTTCATGGAAGTCACACCATACTCAAATATTCCACAGGGAATGATGCCATCGTAATAATGGAGTTCGGTATTAACGTTTAACGCAAATCCATGCATGGTAACCCAGCGTGAAATACGCACTCCCAACGCGGCAATTTTTTCTTCTTTCACCCATACACCAGTTAGTCCTTTTTTATGTTCTGCTGCAATTCCATAATGATTGAGTGTATTGATAATAACTGCTTCTAAAGAACGCATATACCAACTGATGCTCATTTTATAATTGTGGAGATCAATGATGGGATAGCCCACGAGCTGTCCAGGGCCGTGGAAGGTAATATCGCCGCCGCGCTCGATATGAAATACTTTTACATCTTCAGGATAATTCTGCAGAAGATGATTTTCATTGGCATTTTTCCCAAAGGTATAAACGGGCTCATGCTCCACCAAAAGAACAGTATCATCAATTTCATTATTAATGCGTTGGGACTGTATCTTTTTCTGCATGTCCCATGTTTGCTGATAGGGAGCGCTACCCAAGTCTTGAAATTGCAGCATTATTGATGCACCCCCTGCCCCATGGCATCCAGTGCCGCTTCCATGACAGCTTCCGTTAATGTTGGATGGGCATGAACGGTGGTGGCTAATTCATGCCATGTGGATTCAAGTGCCTTGGCTATACCCAGTTCAGCGATCATTTCTGTCGCTTCTGAACAAATGATATGGGCACCCAGCAATTCACCATATTTACTGTCAAATACAAGTTTTACAAATCCAGCCGTATCTCCAGTAGCCATGGCTTTGCCGCTGCTCTTAAAATCAAACTTGCCTATCTTTACAACATAGCCTTTTTCCTTGGCATCTGATTCTGTCAGACCGATGGATGCTACTTGCGGTTGACAATATGTACATCCGGGTATATTGGAGTAATCCACAGGTGTGGTATCATGGCCTGCAGCATGTTCTGCAGCAACATGCCCCTGGGCTGAGGCAACATGCGCTAGCCATGGCGGCCCTGTTACGTCACCAATAGCATAAATATTCGGCACAGACGTTTGGTTAAATTCATTGATGGTGATTGCGCCTTTGTCTGTCGCAACACCCACACCCTCTAGACCTATATTTTCAATATTTCCGGTTACTCCTACTGCAACTAAAGCAATATTACCTTCCAGCGTTTCTTTTTTACCTTTACGTTCTAAATGGACCTTAACTTTTGATTTCAGCGCAGAAATTTTTGAAACTTTTTCGTCAGTATAAATTTTGATTCCAGATTTTTTGAAGTTACGGGCCAATTCTTTGGAAACAGCTTCATCTTCAACGGGAACAATGCGCGGCATCATTTCGATAAGATGGATCTCCGTGCCGTATTCATTATAGAAGTAAGCGAACTCGACACCGATCGCTCCCGATCCTATTATGACCATTTTCTTGGGAATCTCTTTGAGGATCATTGCTTCCTTGTAAGAAATAATGCGCTCGCCATCAAATTCCATCCCTGGAAATGAACGGGGCCTGCCACCGGTAGCTAAAATGATCTTTTCCGCTTTAATGGTTTCTTTTTTCTTACCCTTTGTCACTTCAATAGCAGTTGCAGAAGTCAGCTTGCCTTCTCCTTCAAGGTGGGTAATGTTGTTTTTCTTCATCAAGAAAGCAATGCCCTTGGACAATTGATCTGCTACTTTACGGCTTCTTGTAATTGTTGCACCAAAATCAACTGTGTATTTTGGAATGTTTATTCCGTATTGATCGGCATTTTTGATATAATGAAATATTTCAGCATTCTTTAACAGAGCTTTAGTGGGAATACAGCCCCAATTGAGGCAAATACCCCCTAAACGATCCTTATCGATAATTGCGACTTTTTTCCCTAATTGTGCGGCTCGAATCGCAGCCACATAACCACCGGGTCCACTGCCTAAAACTGCAATATCAAATTTTGCCATAGTCTTTTTCTACTTTTGCTATTCGTAGGAAATAATTTTCATACCAAATTGCTCTTCCGCGCTTTTTGACTTTCTTATGTACAGGATGATTACGCCAGGCGGCAATGGATTCTTTATCTTTCCAGTAAACGCTTGTGATACCCTTGCCAGATTCGTCACGAACCGAATCAACTCCTAAAAACCCCGGCTGTTTATTAGCCAAAGCGACCATTTTAGCAGAAGTTCTTTCATATTCTTCTTTTTCTTTGCCAGTATGCTGGGAAGTAAAAATGACGGCGTAATAGGGTGGTTTAGGTGTATTTGCTAATACCATTTTAAAATTGCCTCATTCTTATTATGCTTAAAAATTCAGACCGTGTTTCGGCGGAGTCCCGGAATTGGCCCAGCATGGCTGAAGTTGTTGCAAAACTGTTTTGCTTTTCCACACCCCGCATCTGCATGCATAAATGCCTTCCTTCCATGACCACACCCACACCGATGGGATCCAGGATATCCATAAGCGTTTCTGCAATCTGGCTTGTCAGGCGTTCCTGAACCTGAAGCCGTTGTGAAAAAGCATCTACGATTCTTGGTATTTTAGATAAACCAATGATTTTTTTGTTTGACAAATAACCCACATGGCAGCGGCCAAAAAACGGAATCATATGGTGTTCACACATACTGAAAAACTCAATATCCCGCACTATAACCATTTCACTGCAGTCTTCTTCAAAAATAGCACCATTGACGATTTCCTCAACATTGGCACGGTAACCCTGGGAAAAGAAATCCCAAGCTTTTGCAACACGCTCCGGTGTATTGATTAATCCTGCACGCGTTGGGTCTTCACCAATTTCACTCAATAATGATTTTGTTATTTCTTTTAGTTTTTTATGATCCTTCATTAGCAATTCCTTCCTGGTAAGGTGCAATGTCGACTTTCCCTTTTAACAATTGGATCACACCATAAATAATAGGCGTATCCAAAAGAGCAACAAGCACCTTAAATAAAAATCCGTTTTCTAATAATGGCAAAAAGCGACTCCATTCAATCACTCCGGCAAGACAAAGTAATGATAAAACTGCAGCTGTATCAACAAACTGGCTGACAATAGTAGAGGCATTATTTCTTAACCAGAGATGCTTCCCTTTGGTCAGGCGTTTCCAAAAATGAAACATTCTGATATCGATGAATTGTGCAGTTAAATACGCTGCCATGGAAGCAAACACCGCCGGCCCAAAAAGTCCAAAGACGCGGTTAAACGTTTCTGAATCAACCGGCGACCATTCAGTTTGTGGTACAGTATCGGCTAATAAAATAATACCCATAACAAAAATCGAAGCTGCTAAACCTGCAAAGACAACCTGGTCTGCTTTTTTTTTGCCAAATAATTCTGAAATTAAATCGGTTACTAAAAACGTTATGGGGTATGGCAATATGCCTACTGAAATCTCAAATGTATAAATTCCAAACGGTGTCCAAGTAAAAAATTTTTGAAAAATGAGGTTTGAACACACCAAGGATGCAATAAATATACCTGCTAATATCAGGTACAATCTGTTTTTGAAATCCATCAGCAGCAGTTAGGCCCATAATAATCAGTCGTTATAGTAGGAGTTTCGCGTAAGCGAATACGATGCAATTCAGCACCCTGAAGTTTTGGTGCAATTGTCTCCCAAATAAAAACAACTATATTTTCAGTAGACGGCTGTTTATTCATAAACCAGGGAATATCCTTTTCAATTTGCGAATGATCAACTACAGCTATGATGTCTTCTTGAACTAATTGTTTTAAATGATATAAATCAACAATAAATCCTGTATCTGGATTTACTTCACCTTTAACGGTCACTTCCAGGATATAATTATGGCCGTGAACCTTGGCATCTTCTTTAAAGATCTCTACGTTCTTTTCTGCACTCCAATTTGCATGCCCATACTGGTGAGCAGCACAAAAATGGAATGTTTTTGTGAGAAATTGCATTTTATATATTTGTATAATACAAATGTTTTAACACTTTTAAATTAACAAGTAATAATTGGGGTACAAATGAGTTTTATTTAATTGATTGCCGACGGACAGAGAACATTCAAAATACATTTTCTGCATTCTGGTCTCCGGGCGATACACACCGCTCTACCGTGATCTATTACCAGGTGAGTCAATTTTACCCAGTCTTTTTTTTCAAATATGTCCATCAGTTCAAATTCTATCTTTTTTGGATCCCTTGATTGAGTAAACCCTAATAGATTCATAATCCTTACCATATGTGTATCAATAACCATTGACTGCACACCATAATATTCACCCAAAATACAATTAGCGGTTTTACGTCCGACACCCGGCAGCTTTATCAACTCTGTCATTGTACCGGGGACAATACCATTGCGCTCTTCCACAATTTTTAAACTGGCGCCTTGGATACTGCGTGCTTTTTGATTGTGATAGCCACAGGAATGGATATTATCAGCTAACTCATTTACTTCACAATAGGCGTAATCTTCAGGAGAACGGTATTTCCTAAATAGATCTTTCGTAACAATATTGACACGATGATCCGTGCATTGCGCTGATAAAATTGTGGCCACCAATAATTCATGAACACTGTTATAATTTAGTGAACATTTGGCATTGGGATATTTCTTATAGAGCAATTGAACGACTTTTACTGCGCGTTTAATTTTTCGGGCTTTACTTTCCCGCATTACTTTTCAATAAATGTAGACAGATTTTTTACCAATGATGAACGCGGTAATATAACGGTGCAGCCAGCTGTTTTGAACTTTTCATGGTGCTCTTTTAACACCTGTTTCATGTAGCCGACGATCCGAATACCTTTTCGATCAGTCGCCATTTGATGGATAAAAAATTCATTCCCTGTTTCTCTGTTGTCGAGGTCAATAATCACCAGTTTTGTATTTTCAGATAGATCTGCATTCTTCTCACAGAATTTAAAGGTAGAATCCAATTCAGTTAGTTTGGACGAAACTTTTGTTCCCAATTCAAAATCTTTAATAAATAAGCCTACATTCATCGTTAAATCAACTCCGGTATTAAGTCCCAGTTAAAATTAGAGGAATTACCAATTTTAACATATTCCTTTTGGATTGTTATTAAGCATTCTTTCAAACTGTCCACATCAATATTTCTCTGTACTCCTGAATAATCATCAAATTTTTCCAGGCATTTGCGCAGCAACCCTTTAGCGCCATTAAGATTTTTATTTTGGAGATGAAAAAAACTCACTGACATTTGGATCAAGCCCTGAATAAATCGTCTGTCTTCAAAATGATAATCGGACCATAGATCTTCCCAATGTTCATGGGCATCAAAATATTCACCACTGTGGTAAGCTTCCAAACCCCGTAAAAACAGATCTTCCATCCTGGCTTCATCATGCACTGATAATCACCGAATCTTTTAATCTATAGTGTTTGCCATCGAATTGAACTGTTGCCGCTTGATGAACGGGATCGTGTTCAAAAAAGATGATCCATTCTTCATCCACAATTGTTGGCAAAATTTCACCCTTTTCCTGTACAGTCTGTGCCGGATGGATATCATAGGCCATCACCCAGGGTAATGGAATGTGCGCCGCCATGGGGATGAGGTCTGCCATATATATGAGATTATTCGTTGAATCACCAATAATGGGATGCATCAAACCTGTAGTGTGTCCATAGGTTAAATGATTTTCTATTTCAGGAAGAAATGACTCCTTACCATCAACAAAATGTATCATATTATTTTCTAACAAGACTGACCAATCAGCACTCATAAAACTGCCAGCATCCTTTTCGCTGGGTGAATTGGCCAACTCCCAGTTTTCATTTTGCACCCAATAAGTCGCGTTTGGGAAAACTGGTTCCAGTTTTCCCGCAACGATTTTTGTGTTTCCGCCTACATGATCAAAATGGAGATGAGTGCAGTATACATCTGTAATGTCCCTTGGAGTAAAGTTGTACTTGGCCAAGGACTTTTCCAAATTCAGATTATCCAGTTCGATGCGGTAAATATCCCTGAATTTTTCCTGCCATTTCGTACCATTGCCTGTGTCCACAATTATTTTGTGATCATCACTGACCAAGAGTAGTGAGCGCGTAACCATGGTAATGCGGTTCTGTTCATCGGCTGGCACTTCTTTTTCCCAAAGTGGTTTTGGGATGATACCAAACATGGCACCGCCGTCCAAGGCAAATTCACTGGTTTCTATGCTGTAGAGTTGATAAGAACCGATTAGCATGATCAAGAGGCTGTAAAATTAATACATTGAGCGATTCGGGGAAATGATTCAGGTGCGGATGTTTTTGCAATACCCCGTAAACCTTCCAGTTCAATAATCTTTACAACAGCAACATGCCCTTTATGATTGTCAATTATATCCTCTGCCAAATCAATAAAAAAGCGGCCGCTGTTATTGATATAATCAGTTAATCCTGTTGAATCCGTTTCTGCAACTTCAGCATTTTTAAATGCTCGTTTATCCAGCCAGGATGAAATTGATTTTCTATAGCTTTCAATGCGTATATAATCACAATCCCATAGCCTGTCCATAGCAGAAAATGTTGGCCATAATCCGTGGAGTTTATTTGATAAAACAGCGTTTAAATGATCTTGTGGCTTTTGTGATATCACTGGAGTTTGCTGTTGCAAATGACCTTTGAAAATTTCATTTATCATTGAGCGGGCATAAGCCCACAACATTTCTTTATCCTGGAGGAATTGATAACTCCGCAACCAATGATATGTGAACAATCCTAGTGAGGCGATATCATGCAGTGCTAATTCGGTCAGCAACTCAAGTATGGCTGATGATTTATCGGAAGCTAACAATTGTTTAGCCGTTTCCAACTCTGCTGCTTCTTTATTTCCAGACATAAGAGCTTCTTCAACTTCATCAACAAAAACTGTCATCCCAAAACCGGCTTTTATTACGTTATTTAAAATGTGTTCATCGTCATCTCTTTTGGAAAATTGATTTATATAATTTTCAGACATTTTTAAAAGATTTTGTGAGGGATTACCTCTATCATCACCAATAATATTTTTTACCGCATTTACAACAATGAGCGGATGGTCATTGGGCTGCCCATTAAATTCTGCTATTACAGCTTGCGCAATCAGGCTGTTAATTCTATGGACTAAGCCCTGCCTATCCTGTGTTATGGATTCAGGAGATTTTTTTGCTGGCATAGCTGGTTAAATTAAATGCGCTAGTCTGCGGCGGTCGGAGGTGTCATCTCTAGGTTTACATAAACACGGAAAGAAATACCGGTAAGCCGTGAATATTCCGTAGGTAACCCTGAAGCCGGATCAGTATGAGGCTTGTCTCCATAACGCCTTTTGAGATTGACATCATTCTTGACAGTATCATTCCATTTGAAATCAAAAATATTGGTTATGGGCATGGAACTAAAATCATGGTTATAACCTATTTCATAGCCCCATCTGTCATTGGGCTGACCACCTAGTAAGAAGCCGATTCGTGAACTGGAGCCACCGGTGATTCCTTTGGCAATATACATCATGCGCAGTCCCCACCAGGAAATTGCCCCGGGTGTATCATCTTTATTAACGCGCTGCTTGAATTTGTAATAGGTAAAGTCGGTATTATAATTGGGGTTCAAACTCCAGGCCAAATTCATCACATCCCATTTATTGTCTTTGGTGTACAAGATCCTGCTGTAATCAAATCCAGTACCATAAATCGCCGGGCCGACCCGGATACCGATATCATCCTTATCGCTCAGTCCATAGCGGTACCAGAGGTAAGGGAAGACATTCTCCGCAGACCAACTCCAGCCATAGCGCTTCTCTCCTTGCGCCATGGGAGTTGTACTGACAGTGGGATGAGTGGCGCAGCCACCAAGAATAAAGATTATAAAAATAATGAGCAGTTGATGTTTCATCAACCGCCTTCAGGCCTGGCAAAACCTTTCCGCTGCGGGATGGGGGGCAAATTGAGAATTTCTTCACCTAAGGAAGTGGCCACCTGCTGCACAATATCCACAAGAGAAACAACACCTACGGATTTTTTATTATCATCGACAATGGGGACATGACGGAAACCGCTCACCACCATTTTATTCAGGGCATAAGCGACAGCATCTTCCATTTGCAAATATTCGGGATTAGCTGTCATAAAATCATCTACAATTTCCTTATCGAAATTCATGCCCTTGCCTGTAATCTTAAGCAGAACATCCCGCTCGGTCATGATGCCGACCAATTTGCTATCACGTTCTACCAGTAGACAGCCCAGGGAACGCTTTTGTAATTTTTGAATAGCTTTGCTTAGAGATGTGCCTGCATTTACAACAATGGGCTGCGGCAGAGCTAAACCGGAAAGTGAGTCATCCAGAGAAACACCTTCCCCGATACCGGATGACTTATCGTGTTCCAATTCATCCATACGTCTTAATTCATCATCAAATTGATTTTCCTGCATAACCTTACCTCTTAATAATTATTTCAAATATATCATTTTCCGACTCATAGCTACAGGCAGATAATCACTTGTTTGCGCCTGTAATGTAATAAAATATATTCCACTGGACTGAAATTCCGCGGACCAGTTAAAGGAATAAAAGCCTTTTTCCAGAAATATTTCATCCAAATAAACCTGCAGTTTTCTGCCCTTGGCATCCGCTACATATAAACTGACAGTTGCTTCATCCAACAGGTCAAATGTGATATTGGTATTGGAGTTAAATGGATTTGGATAATTTTGGTAGAGCGCGAATATCTCCGGTATGAATTGTTTATTCTGCTGCGACCTGGTAATGTCATTTGATTCCCCAAAGGTGGAAAAGGATAATGCCGTCCAGGTCCCTAAATCCGGTACTTTGCTTTCATGAAACGATTCCTGCAGGTGCAACGGCCGGCTTTCCAATATCTTCCATGCGTCATTTTCATTTACTTGACAAAGATGTAGCCAGCCATTTTCTTTTGACGTCATCAATACCCAATTCGAATCCAAAAAACTCATTTCAAAACCCGGCACAGAATTCCATACCCACAATAATGAATCATTTATAAAAAGCCCTAATTGTATTGACCAATCTGAATTCCCGGCAATTTCCACAGAGAGTTTTTGCTCAATAGCATTGTATGCGATTTCATTCAATTGAAAATCCTTTTCTGGAATGGACCGCATTGTTTGCATATCGAATATTTCATCCGAAAATATGTATTGATCATCTAAAGCTATAGAGAGCACCCCTTCTTCATTTACGACAGGCAACGATTGGACAACATCACCTGCGATCAGAAGTTCAACATATTCCCAATGACTGGGGATTGAAATCATTTGAGAATCATTATATTCAAATGGTACGGAAATTGATTCTTCATTCATATGTAATTCAATTGAACTTTCATTAACTCTAAATCGATTTATGCTTATTTTTAAGCCGCTTGAATCCTTCACTAGGTTTGTAATGAGTACCGGCGGAAGTGACTCTAAAAAAGCGGAATCATCCCTATAAATTTCGATTGCTGAAGAAAACTTTCTATTCAGTATATCAATTAAATCTAATTTTTCATCATGCCACTCAGCAGGAGCAAATAAAACCTGCTGGCGAAACAATGGTTCAAGTTCATTAAATGCATTTTCAATATAATCATGTAATGCAGATGGATCATTATCAGCAAACAAAAATGTGCACGCTTTGAAATCTTCAACAGAAAGTATATTTAAAAATGAGTCAAAATTGATCTCTTCCATCAACAAGTACATTTGCAGAGCATTCATTTGACTAATTTCAGAAGGAATATGATTCAGTATAAAATCATATATCAGGACACTCTCGAACTCATGAATATCTGTTATTTCGCTGCGAGCTGAAAACGTAACAGGATATGACTGCTCCAGTTCCGCAATAATTTTGTCAAGATGCTGTGTATCCATTGACCTGGCAAATGCCGGTGTATGGTAGGCACTAGAAAGAATTCTGCTATCTATGGTTTCCATCTCCAATCTGTAAAATAATAGGTCATGGGTAAACAAATCATTGTCCAAATAGCGGTCTGTAATAATTCCGTCAAGATCAATGATTTCATAGGTAGACATCATATCATTACTGCGGAAAATACGGATAGATGAGATGATTTCATTTTCAGGCAAGTCCCATATCAATAAAATGGAGCCCGGTCCGCCATAGGCATCAAGCTTAATGGACGTATTTCCCTCAATATCTGCTCCAAAAAGCAGAAAAGGGAACAATATGCCCAAGGCAAATATATTTAGCTTAATTCTATTCATGAGAAAGAACCTCGGCGAGACCTAAGTTCTTATATTATACTGCCCGAGGCAAGTATAATATTCGTCGGGAAGAGGATTATTTAAGGTAAGTAATTTTCTGGGTAATATTGCCGGTTGGTAAATTTATATGAATAAAATAAATACCACTGGACAATCCTGACGCATCCCATTTATAATAATGATCTCCGGCCATTAATTTTTCATTTATGATTGTTTCCACCAAATGCCCGGTTATATCGTAAACATGTAGAGACGTGTGACCATCTGTTCCTACCTTAAACTGCATGGTTGTGGTGGGGTTAAACGGATTCGGATATATATTCAATATTGAAAATTCATCAGGAATACTGTTTTCATCTATAGCCGAAGTTTCATAGTCAATGGCTGCCATTACATCAATCACGCCGTAGCCATAATCATTGTCCGGTGTATCAACCCTGTCGGAGGTCATCATCATGGCCTCTCGAACCTGCATGGGTGTCCAGTCCGGATGGGCACTCAAGATAACAGCGGCTGCACCACTGACCAGTGGCGCGGATAGTGATGTTCCACTGGCAGTTCGGTATGAATCGCTATTGGCATTCACACACCACGTTGAAACACCCCGGGCACAGACTTCAGGCTTAATTCGACCATCATATGTGGGACCATGGGAACTAAAATAAGCGATATCACCTTCACTGTTTACAGCGCCGACAGATATAACAGAATCAGCATCTGCCGGAGCTGATATATAATAATACAGGGTATCGCATGGATCGGGTGGCGGTTCAGAAGTACCCCAATTCCCTGCAGATGTAATACACAAAACTCCCAGATAGGTTGCAATATCTACAGCGATGGTTGTGACACCGGTATTGCCATCCATATCACAATAGGAATACCAATCAAGGTAACCTAAAGAGGATGAGGCAACATCAGCGCCATTCTGCTCACCCCATTCTAATGCAGCTACATAATTGTCCTCTTCTACTTGACTTTCATTGGGAACGTCTTCTGTTTTTGCCAGCAAAAATTCTGAATCAAACGCTGGTCCAATTAAATTACCGGGGTCATATCCCGCCAAGGTAGAAAAAACCATCGTGCCATGATTATGTTGACCATAATTGTCCTCATCCACAGTCTCATTAGCTGTATTGCCATCATTATTGATAAAATCCCATTCATCGATTATATCTAAAGAATCAAACACATTTCGTTCAGTATTGAATCCTGTATCCAAGATCAACACGCGTACCCCTTGACCGGTGTACCCTGCATCATGAGCTGTATGACAATTTATTTGTTCTATTTGTTCCTGGGCATAACCGTAGTCCAATGAACTTGAAGCAGTCATTATTCTAGACGAGCTTTGCTCATCGAACTCAAGATCCTTCTTTTTATAGACAGTTACAGGATGAGTTTTCTTAACAAAAGGCAAAAAAGAAATTTCATTTATAATATTTATATCAGATGATATAGAAACAGCATTAAGCCATCGGCTTTTTTGATAGATAACTGCTCCATATTCCTCTAATGATTTAATATAAGCAATGCTCACAGGACGATCGTACCACGTTAGACCCAGGCCTATTTTCTGTCTACGCTGAAGTGTTTTATCATCCAATGTAATAAAATTATCTGCAGCCAGATCCTTATCAGTAAAGTATATCCATAATTTTTCTGCTGTAGCAGTTTCGATAGACAGAATTATAAAAAATAAAAAGTATTTTTTCATCAGTTCGAAAGAATTATATCAACTAAAGCCAGCACATCATAAATATTGACTTCGCCATCAAAATTCACATCTGCTGTGGTTTGTTGATAATCATTTAAATTATCATCGCTCAATATTAATTCAACAATGTTCAACACATCAAAAATATCGATATCACCGTTATCATCCAAATCTCCCGGCAAATAGTTCAAATAACCTTGAATAGAAAAATCATCAAAATAAAAACCATCCCTCGTAACCCCACCATCTGTCGTCAGTATAAATCTAAAATAGACTGCTGACTCACCTGCATAAGCTGAAAGATCAACTTCTTCTTCAACCCATCCTGACTGGCCATCATAACCCTGTTCATCGGAATTTTGTGTCCCCTGGCCAGCACCACTTTCAGTGTATAACCCAGTCAATGATGTCCAGTGCATTCCATCTGTGGAAATCTGAAAACGAACAAAATCATAATTGCTTTCAATATCCCACTTTGCAGAAAAACGAACCAATGGGTAATCAACAGATGTAAAACTGAGTGGTGATGAAAGCGCGATAGCAGAAGCATCATTGTTAGAATAATTTCCAGCGGGGCTATCTGTTATGGCATGATCTCCAGTTGCCGGATCTGACAGGACTATGCCCCAATTATATGTCGACCACTGACCCATTCCCTCTTCAGCATCATCAGTGAAAATGGACATTGGTATCCCAGTTATAACGGTTACTGTGTCTGTTCTTACAAAACTGCTGTTATCATGGAGCGTGATAACCATACCTACTTCAGATCCATTAGGCAATGACCCTGCTGCTACCATAGAAATATTAATAGTTGATGTACTCCGTGCCGCTAAGGGACCGGCATTATTATCATAGGTTAAAATTGAACTCGTGTTATTATAAGGCAAAGCCTCGACCAGCACATCACCATCAGAATCCTGTAAACCACGGTTCTGGATGGTGATATTGAATTGAATAGTGTCGCCCTGTTGTTCTTCTGTCTCAGCTGTATAAATGATATGATCAGCACCGCCTACAAAACCAAAGATCTTGTTAGAATAAAGCTGATCTTGACATAATGGGATGACCCTGTTCTCAGGTGGCCAGAAATTATCCTGGTATGAACCTACTTCTGGTGTATAGGAAATGAGTCCGGCATCGGCATAGGACCAGTCCACCGCATCGCCATTAACACCATAACCGATGGTTTCATATCCTGTGCCCACTTGGTAGCCATTGAATTTTGTCATCTCCCATCCAATTTCTCTGATGGTGGTCAAGTCCGGTTCAGCGGGCAAAGAACCATCCCCCCAGGAATGGATCAACACATTGGAGTAAGAATGATAATGCTGAACATTTGAAAATTCGTTAGCAAAAATGAAATCTCTTACCGCTTGGGTTTCCGGTTCAGAAAAAGCAGAATCACCTCTGAATGTTGACGAACAAGGGTTGGGTGAAGAACCGGAATTATCGGCTCCCCATTCATACCCATAGTTTCGGTTCAGATCTATTCCCCGCTGGGTGCCGTCGCCGCATCCGGTATCTCTACGGTTTTTACGGTGCATCCCGCCACCATTGGGAGCAATGGTTTGATTGTACACATAACCATCGGGGTTGACTACCGGAATAAACCACAACTCGCGTTCATTCACGAGATATTGGGCTATCTCATCTGTTGTATAATTTTCGCATAACCATTGCACAAAATAGAATTGGTTCATCATACCCAGCGGTTCCCTGGCATGTGTAATTCCTGTATATAGTACTTCTGCCTCATCTTCATCCTGTTCGGGATTATCCGACACCTTAAAAGCCCAGATAGTGCGGCCTTCAATTGATGTTCCAATGGAATCTTTTTCTGAAACAATATCGGGATATAAAATCGCTAGTGTATCTATCTTCTCTACAACTTCACTGAATGTATAATTGCCCTGCATGGAGCCAAGTTCAAAATCCCGACTGACTTCCAACACGTTACGATCCAAGAAATACTGGGTCATGTCATTAATTAAAATATCATGGGGAATGCCCAGTTCGGTCAGTCTAAAAGTCTGTTCTTCATTGGCTACAACATCAATAAAAACTCCCTGTTTGATTTGTACATGATCAAGCGGTATACCAAGATCGTGCAGTTGCTGCAGAGTAGACTGTTCCGTATTCCAGATACGTACGGATTGGAATATATCAGTTGCGGGCAATTGATACACTATTGCCAAAAGAATAATGAATTGTACTGTTTTCTTCATTTTGAAAACTATGTATTTTCTTTGATCCAGTCTGTGGTAACTGACTTGGGACGGGTAATGGGAATTTCCAGAGCACGGTTGATGACCATCTGTGCAACCATGCCCATAGCACGGGATACGCTAAACAAAACTGTGTAGAAATTGAATTCTTTAAGGCCGTAGTAATAGAGGAGTGAACCAGAAGCTGCATCTACATTGGGCCAAGGATTCTTGGCTTTACCCTGTTCCTGCAAAACAGGCGGAACCACATCAAATAGCAATTTCACAATGTCAAAGATATCATCATCATGGATATATTTTTTCCCAAATTCGACGAAGGCCGTAAAACGCGGATCAGGACAGCGCAGCACTGCATGCCCATAGCCAGGAATGACGCGCCCATTATTCAAGCGATCCCAGCAAAATTGCGTCAGTTCTTCTTTGGATGGTGCAACATTAAAATGATTATAAATCTTTAAAACAAATTTCAAACATTCCTGATTTGCCAAACCATGTAAAGGGCCGGCCAAACCATTTAACCCGGCGACGACTGAATAATATGGATCAGACAAGGCAGACGCAACCGTGTGGGCTGCAAAAGCGCTGACATTGCCACCTTCATGATCACAATGCAGCATGAAATACAACTGCATCAGCTTTTTGAATTGTCCATCGGGATCAGCAATACCGGTCATGTGTACAAAATTTTCAGCCCAGTCCAGATTAAAATCTGGTGCAATTAGTTCACCTTTATTAAAATGAACCCTGTAAATACCAGCTGCCAGCCCCGGTAATTTTGCCAGAAGGTTGATGCCATCTTCTAAACAATATTCCCAATATGCTTCTCTGGCAACTCCTTCATCATATTTTCTGCGAAAAACACTTTCCCGCTGCATGACCATAATTCCCGTACTGAACATAGCCATTGGATGTGAATCAGTAGGCATATTTTTCATCACATCCCACACATAATCCGGGACTGTGGCCTGTTGTGTATATTGCTTTTGCAGATCTGCCAATTCATCTGCGCCCGGCAATTCGCCGGTTATTAATAAATAGAAAACTTCTTCTGGAAGTAAATGGGTGATCTCTAAAAGTGGATGATCACGAATAATTAAACCCTTATCAGCTGAAACAGATGATGTATCACACACAAATCCCCGGACTCCGCGCATACCGCCGTAAGCTTGTGAAACGGTTACATTACTTATTTTCTTGTCACCGCTGCTTTTTACAAGATTCAATGCTTCATTTTGCCATTGTGGAATTTTTTCAGCCAGTTTTTGTTTCAATAATGTCATAGTTTTACTTTTTTATTTACTAAAACAACGTGTCACCAACCCAGAATACACCTTTGGAAAAAAATAAGTGGATTTTTGAGGCATCTTTTCACCCGCTTCAGCTATGGTAAATATCTCATTTAACGATGGCGGTTGTATAAAACAAGCCACATCAAAATTGTTTTCTTCTTTTAATAGTTCCAGAATGGGTTTGTTTCCACGCATGTAAGATAGTTTTTTCAAATCCTGTTGATTGGAAGTATCCACACCAAAAACATCTTTTATAACTAATGAATGCAGAATATTTGTGTCCAATTCCTGTGCTGCCTTGCATTGATCCGGAAACGTAATATTTAATACTTCCCAACTATGGAAATTTAACAATAAACCTGTATCACTTACCCGATGGTAAATACCCATTTGACCCTTGAAGCTGTTTTCACCTTCCAATATATTGATGACTTTTTCTGGGCCTGCACATTTTTCAACATCAAAATGGTGGTTTAATTTTGTTATAATATCATCAATTCCTAATTGAACGTCCGAAAGTAACCTGTGAGTCGGTAATACATTCATACCCGGGTTACTGCTGTTGACTAGTGTTACCATCACTTGATCAGCTCCATTAATTTCAGGATTATTTCTGTAAAAGCGCAGTGCTGTTTTATAACGATGGTGCCCATCAGCAATCACCACATCTTTTGTAGACATAAATGCTTTAAACTGGTTGATAGATTCTGAATCCTTTACAGCCCAAAGCCGATATCGAATCTCATCTAAATCGCAATCTATATCTGGATCATTCTGCAGTGTTGCATACATTTTCTCAAGAACCAGATTTTCATCCTGGTAGCACATGAATATTTGTCCCGGGTTGGCTTTTGTTGTTTCCATAAGCCGATAACGGTCATCTAGATGTTTTTCGATTGTTTGTTCATGGGGTAATACAGTATCTCCTAACTTTGTCAACTCCAGTGCACAAATACACCCCACCCGATCCACTGACCTGCCGTCTTGCTGAAATGATTGGGACAAGATATAAATAACCACATCTGACTCTTCTACTAATACACTTTCATTTTTCCAAGATTCAAGAAACTTGGCAGCATCTATATAGCGATCATCACCCTTGGAGCGATTGAGGTTTATGCGGATATAATTATAGGGTGAAGTATCATAGTAATCATTTTGTTCATCAGCTGTAATTACATCGTAAGGAGGAACAATCACTTTTGTATAATCATTGATCAGCTCACTATTGTACCGCCAGCCTTTAAAAGGGGAAATATTTGCCATATCAAAAACTTATACTTTTGATCCTTGTGCAATCAATTGTTCAACAGTTTGTTTTACTCGAGCAGATGCTTTGCCATCCAATTTATAAAATATTTTATCCCGATCGATCTTTTGTGCTTTTTTCATCTCAACAGTTGGATTTAATGCTCGCTCAATTCCAGCCTGCAATTCAACTGGATTATTAATGTGCACAAAAGAATCCTTTAAATATTCACGATTATCAAAGCCCAGAAGTGCTTCACCATCAGAATGCTTTAAACTATCCGGGTCAAGGTTGTAAATAATTCCTGTTTTTTCTGTTGCTAAAAATTCAGTAATTGCACCGGAAGCTTCAGAAACCAATGTATCTGCAACATATAATAATGGCAGAATGCTGTAATCATCTTTAGGTATGATAATAGCATGGTCATATTGCTTTATGCGATCCTCAAAAATTTTATGTTGTTTGTGTGAAGCGTATTTTCCCATCCAAATATAATGATGAAGTTTTATGATCAGATTGTAATCTTCTGTTGCTTCAAAAATTTCATCTTTTAAATCATATAAACAGGTTGGCTTATACGTTGGTGCAAACAGGATTACAGGTTTTTCAGGGTCAAGGTTTAATAATTTTAAAATCTTATCTCTATTAAAATTCCCTTCAATAAAAAAGGGATCCATTTTAGGATAACCAACCGTATGAACTTCAGAAATCCCGATGCTGCCAGACGCATTTAATGACTGCACAGATTGTGCACCTTCAGCAAAAATAACATATCGGTGATTAGAATGTTTTTTCAATTCTCGATAAGTGACTGTTTTGGTAAACGTAATACCATGGTATATCAAGCATAGTAGGGCATCACCATATTTTTTTTCATCCACTACATCCGGTGCAAACACAATATTAAACTGTTCATTTTCATCACTAATTCGATGGCCTTCTTCAGCAAATTTCTGTAAATATTTTTTGGTCTGGTCTATATCGAATAAACCAAAAGTCCGTTCAACCTCATGCGTCAATGATAGAGCAACATCATATTTAGGATCATTTTCAAAGAGTTCAATTAAAGGATCAAAAGCCGCTTTATGATACAGGTAAAACATTTTGAACAATACTTTTGTTTTAGCCATGCTACTTATACCTGATTTCTCGCAATTATTTTGCGAATTTGATATTTACGAATAATATTT